>Ga0070725_10000355_pt1 | contig 33188 bp, 39 predicted proteins | sample tdDd002_FD_69781 | JGI IMG/M metagenome (GOLD analysis project Ga0070725, IMG submission 69781) | Marine sediment microbial communities from the Atlantic coast under amendment with organic carbon and nitrate - tdDd00.2 | ecosystem: Environmental > Aquatic > Marine > Coastal > Sediment | place... | reverse complement strand
TATCTGCTGTATCTAGTCGGGTATGAATATCACTCATATCAAGATGAATGAGAAGTACAGAATCTACACCACTGGATTCAAAAGGCACGTTGTCACTGGTACCTCCAAAGTCTTTTACAGCACTAATACCGAGCGACTTAGAAGTGTCAATTAATGTATCTTGAGTATCTCCTAAGGCAAAGTTATTAACATTAATATTCAGAGGTATAGGTCGACTCGAACCAACCATGTCAAAGTTTAAGAAGGTTGTCTCGTCTAGGGGAAATAAGGGGTGATTTACATAATGGTTTGACCCAAACAAGAATTCCTCTTCTCCGTTAAAAGCTATAAAGGCATAATTGTAGTCATGATCTAGTTCAGATTGAGTTAATACCCGTGCAATTTCTAGTATTGCAGCAACACCCGAAGCATTGTCTAAGGCACCAGGATTATATGTGCCGTCACCATTTGTACCTACATGGTCAAAGTGTGCACCAAACAATATAGTCCCTGCTGGCTCAGCTGAAGTCGCTGGTTTATAGCCGACTATATTGGGAACGGTGAACATGCTGTATTCGTAATCGATGCTATACTGCATACGTTTACCATCTCGAATGGCATCCAAACATTTTGTGAAGGCTTCACCTGTTAAATAAAAAACACCTGGTCCATTTTCATTATCAAACTCTGATGTTTGTATTTCAGCTGGTAGATACTTACTCACTAAAAAATACTCATTGTACTTATTTTCTTGGTGTATGAATATGCCTGTTGGTTTTGGTGTAAGTTGCATTGCTTTTCTAAGGAGTCTATCAGGGTTATATGGGTCGTAAACTTCGTGATTAATGAGTAGTATTTTCCCACCAAGTGCTTGAGGAAATGTATCAAAATCATCCATTGAAGTTACATGAACCATTTCTCCTATTCTTTGACCTGAAGCCAAGGTACCAGAAAACCTAACCATATCCCGGACATCTACATGAGGGATTAAGGCTACTTCTGTCTCATCATCCATTGATATAAAATCAAAACTTGACCCTGTTTTCATGACCGTATTTTTGTGGTCAAAGTATTGGTAATACTCCTCTATGCCTTTAGGTGAAACCAATCCTATTCTTTCAAACTCAGAGGCTATATACTCTGCAGCACGTAGATTTTCTGGTGTTCCAGACAATCGTCCATCATATTTGGATTGACTGAGTTCTTCAACCACATCGTATGCCCTATCTATATCTAACAAACTTATATCTACAAGTGTTGAAGCTACATTGCTGCCTTGATCTTCAATCTGTCCAGGTGCAGCACAGCCGTATAAGAGCATCAAAATTAAAAGTACAACCAGGTATTGCTTTGGGCTGCCGTTATTATTACGTGAACTATTGTGTAAGCTACTTATTAATTCAGTATGTGTTTTTGAATGTTGTGACATAAAAAATCCCTCCTACTTTGATTTGTACCAAAATAAAAGGGGAAATTTCATATATTTCTAATCATTAATATTTGATTTTTTATAAACCCATGATTGTTTATTAGATGGCGCTTCATCTTGTTTTACAAATCCGATTTTTTTCAGTAAAGCTTGTGATGCTTTATTCTCATTATAACAATGTGCAAACAATACTATGTTGTCCTCTTGTTCAATCACATCAATTGCTGCTTTTACCGCTTCATAAGCATAGTGTTTATTTCTATGTGATTCTTTAATCCAGTACTCCACTTCATGACCATTAATAATTACCACTGCACCTATAGCTTCTTCGGTTTGATTATCGACAATCACACGTGTACATCTTAAACGGGTTCGTTCTAAGTTCATGTGTTGAAGGAGACACTTTTTAGCTTGTCCTTTAGTGTAGTTATCCTCTATGTCATCAACAAAGGTATAGACTGATTCCATTTGACTTAACTCACGAATAAGGTGTGCGTCTGACCATGTTAGTTCCCGGTAATCTAGACGATCAGAACTATATTCTCTTGGAAGAATTAATCCATCATCATCCAACATTTTTCTAAAATGTATTTCTATACTTCCATCAAATATGTAAATCAAATAATCAATAGAATGTACAAGCACAGTCACACTAATCAAAAATATGGTTATGACACTTATGAGACTTCCTGTTGAAAAGTCACGAAGGCCTATAAACCAAGCTAGCATAAAAGCTATTATTGAAAATGCTATTGAACGGACGTTATAGAAGTACTTGTCCAATTTTTGTAAATGCATTTGTACTTTTAGTCTCATAAACCACTCCAGTATTCAAGATCTAAACACATGGTGAGACTGTCACCTATTCTTTCATATTTTGTGAAGCCGAAGTTTTCATATAAATGCTTCGCTCTATTGTCTAAACTAACGCTTAAGGAAATTGCAGGATAAGTATTTTTTATACCATGAATAAGCTGTTTCATGAGTTCAGTACCAACCCCACAGCCTCTATAAGACTCTTTTACAGACATGGTTAACTCAGGAATTTCGTTAGAAATAAATCCATATGAAGGATCTGAGTCATGGAACTGTCTAATCCAAATCATGCCCACTATTTCATGTGTATCTTCATCGATTGCTTTTATTCCATAATCAGCAGTTTGTCCCCAACCGCTATAATACTTTTTTATTTGAGGTACATCTAATAATGACCGGTCCGGTGCTTGAGTTGGATCCGATACGTGAATTGCTAAAAATACAAACTCTTTTAACAAGTCTGCGTCTTGTTGGCTTATTTCTTTATAAAGCATGATGCCCTCCCGAAAGTGCCTTTCTAGTGTTACTTACTTACCTATTGTAACCCAGGTAGCAAAACCGGACAACCACTGTCACTTAAATGTAAAATGTACAAATGAAAAACCCACAGTCGCGCTAGAGAGAGTTGGCGCGCGACCATGGGTCTTCAAAGTGTAAATGCTCTTATCAAGGTTGCCCCTTGTAAATGCTTACTTAAATTTTAACTAGCACTTTCATCCATAAATTCTTGGAAACAAGTAGTGATATGATTTGAGTTCATTTTGCCATCCACAACTGGTTTAGTGAAATCACTAGCTTCTTCAACAGCAGCTTGTAAGTGTGCTTTACCATTTTCAGTTAAGAAACCGTTTTGATATAAAACACGAGAAGACTTAACTGGCCAGTATACTGCACCTGACTTCTTTAACCAACCTAAGTAGTCCGAATTCTCTTTTTCAAGGGCTTCGAAAAGTTGTGCGAAACTCTCAAAATTGGAATGACCATCATATACATTAATCAGTCCCTGGAACATTTCCCAGTTCTGATATCCTGTAACTGGTTCAACTGCTTTATTAACCTTCTGAATACGTCGGTCCGTTGAAGTAACTGTACCTTCAGACTCAGATAGGATAGTGGCCGGAAGTACAACGTCAGCCATTTTTGCTACGTTTGTTAGGTGTGTTTCTTGAACCATTAGGAAGTCAAGTCCCTCAAGGATATCTGTATTGATGTTTTCACCAATAACCAGAAGACCTTTTAACTCACCTTTTGCAATGCTACTTGCAATAAATCCATTGTCAGGTTTAACACCCATGTCAATTAGACCTTGAGCATTGGCATTAGATCTAAGCTGGATGATGCCATCACGTGCTGATCCAATATGTCCTGATAGAACAGCAATCGATGCTACCAGTGCTGAATCTTCTTCTGATAACGCATCTTGATCAAAAATGATGACTGCTTTTTTAGCTTCCATGTACTTTTCAGTCATAAGTTTGATTTCTTCAGTAACAACCGCATTTTGAACATGTAGATTTAGTACGTCCACACCTTCAACAAGGCTGTCATCTATCTTAACATTCATCTCAAACAGATGTTTTACCATAGCTTTAAGCGTAGAAGTTAAATCAGACTTGCTTTGCAGTTTTATGTTTTGGTCAGCCCACTCATCTATTTTTGAGCTTTCTGTGCTTATTACATTTAATTTACCACCGTTTTTAATACTTTTTCTTATTTTCAGACCAGCTACCGTATGATCTTCCATAATTTTTGACGCAATAGAAAGAACAAATGGTGTGTGGTGAATTTCATTTAATACGTTTGATGATGCATTTACACCTAGAACTTTTTCAAGTCCAGACTGTTTGGCGTTAACACTGTACACATTTTCTGTATTCAGTTTTTTGTTAGCGAAATGTTTGATCATGTAAATGGCTTCATTCGTATATCTGTCAGAAATCGATACAGCCATTGAGTTGTGACCGTATAGTAGGTTCATTGATTGCGCTTTTTTAGCAATGTACTGGAATGCATCTTCATAACTCACTTCAACCAATTCTCCATCTTTACGGATCATTGGTGATGTAATTCTTGAGTCGCTTTCAAACACATCAAATCCAAATTTCCCTTTTGCACAAAGCAGACCTTCACTTGTAACATCTGATTCCACTGGAAGGGCACGTAGTAACATCTGTCCTTTTGATTCTAACTCAATTCGACAACCCACGTTACAGTGGCTACAAACAGTCTCCGTCTTTTCAGCCATTAGCGGAGTAGCTTTTTCTATTGGTAGTTTTTCTTGAAGCGCACCTGTTGGACAGACACTAATACACTGGCCACAAGAAACACATTCTGTGTCTTTTAACATTTCACCGAATGCAGGTTGAACGCTCGTTTCAAAACCACGTCCTACAAGGCCAAGAGCATTGTTATCCATGACTTCTTCACAAATTCGAACACACATACCACATAAGATACACTTGTTTTGATCTTTCATGATAAACGGATGACTGTGGTCTCTTTCGTAGGAAGGTTGTTCATAGACAATACGTTCAGGTTCAACGTTATAATCAACCGATTGTGTAATAAGATCACATTCGTGAACGTCTCCACAACCACATTCAAGACAACGCATCGCTTCACACTTTGACTCAGATGCAGAGTACCCATGTACCACTTCATCAAAGTTAGTTTTTCTTAATTCAGGCGACTCATGACCCATTGGAACTTTGTTCATTCTCTCTACAAGTGGGAATGACTCAGCAGTTAAATCAGTTTGTTTAACTATAAACTGTTCCTTGTATGGAATGATTTCGCCTTCTAAATATGAGTCGATCACTCTTGCAGCGTTTTTGCCTTCAGCAATTGCTTCAATGGCAATACTTGCACCATTATTAGTACAGTCACCCCCGGCAAATACACCGTCTAAGTTCGTTCTAAAAGTTGTATCTTCAGCGTCGATATTACCCCATGTATTTACTAGAATATCTTCAAAGCCAGCTGGTTCAAGTTTCTGACCAATCGAAACAATAACTGAATCTACATCAAGGAATTCTTCTTCCCCTTCTATTGCAGAAACACTTGTACGACCACTGCCATCCGGTTCACCAACAGCCATTTTTTGAAGTCTAATACCGCTAACACGACCATCTTCACCCACAACTTCTATAGGATTTCTCAGGAACTTAAATGTTACGCCTTCTTCTTCCGCTTCTTCAATTTCTACGTCAACAGCAGGCATGTCATTCTTAGTTCTCCTGTAAATTGCGTATACTTCTTTTGCACCTAGACGAATTGCAGTTCTACAAGCATCCATAGCAGTGTTACCACCACCAATTACAGCAATTCTTTCACCCACTTTAATAGGCTGGTTCACTGCAAACTTGTTCAGAAACTCAATACCCCCGTACACCCCTTTTAAGTCTGAACCAGGTGCGCGAAGCATCGCAGACTTCCAAGCACCAATCGCAACGTATACAGCGTCAAACTGGTTTCTAATATGGTCAAGGGTAATGTCACGACCAATTTTAATATTTGGAAGCAGTTTTACACCCATTTGCTGGATCAGTTCGATTTCAGACTTTAGAACGTCTTTAGGCAGACGGTATAGTGGAATACCATACTTTAACATACCACCAAACTCTGGCATTGCTTCATATACAACTACATCATGACCTAGTTTTCTTAGGTAATATGCCGATGTAAGACCTGATGGTCCACCACCAATAACAGCAATTTTTTTGCCAGTAGATGGTGCAAGATCGGGTAAATATGGCTGGTCCTTTTCAAGATCTAGATCTGCAGCGAATTGCTTTAACCATGCGATGTTTAGACTTTCGTCAACAACACCTCTTCGGCAAGCTGTTTGACAAGGATGTGGACATACACGGCCAATTGATGCAGGCAGTGGCAGTTCTTCCTTGATTAGTTTTAGTGCTTCTTCATATTGTTCGTTAGCAATTAGGCCAACGTATCCTTGAACGTCAACGTGAGAAGGACAGCCCATTGAACATGGTGCTTTACAGTCCCCTCTATGGTTGGTAAGCAAAAGTTCAAGAGTTGTTTTTCTAGACTCTCTAATGCGATCAGAGTATGTTGTAATGATCATACCGTCTTGAATTTGTGTTGAACATGCTCTAAACAGTCTCGGACTGCCTTCAACTTCAACAACACACATTCCGCATGATCCGTAATGTTCTAATTTGTCATCCTGACACAGGGTCGGGATGTCAATATCATTCTGACGCGCTATTTCGAGAATCGTATAGCCGTCATGAGCCAGTAGCTCTTTACCATCTATATTCACTCGTATTCTTGACATGTTATCCTCCCGACTATGCTTTCAAAATTGCTCCGAATTTACATTTTGCTAGACAAGCGCCACACTTCACGCATGTTTCTTTATCAATTACATGGGCCGTTTTAACTTCACCCGTAATTGAGTTTGCTGGACATGCACGTTTACACAAGGTACATCCAACACATTTGTCTGCAAGAATAGAGAATTCGATCAATTCAGTACATTGTCCAGCTGGACATTTTCCATCTAGAATATGAGCTTCATATTCGTGTCTAAAATATTTCAGTGTTGTAAGTACAGGGTTTGGAGCAGTTTGTCCAAGACCACAAAGAGACCCTTCACGAATTTTCTGGCTCAGTTCGTCCAGCATATCCATATCCTCAGGCACACCCTGACCTTTTGTAATTCTAGTTAAAATCTCAAGCATTCTCTTTGTTCCAACACGGCAGTAAGTACACTTTCCACATGATTCTTTACATGTGAAGTCAAGGAAGAAACGTGCCATTTCAACCATACATGTGCTTTCATCCATAACAACCATACCGCCTGAACCAACAATTGCACCAGTCTTTGTAATTGCTTCATAGTCAATTGTTGTGTCCAATAACTCAGTTGGGATACATCCACCTGATGGACCACCTAGCTGGACAGCTTTAAATGGCTTGTCATCTGTAATACCACCACCGATGTCATAAATAACATCACGCAGTTTCATACCCATAGGTATTTCTACAAGGCCACCTTTTTTAATTTTGCCCGTCAGTGCGAATACTTTTGTACCACATGACTTTTCTGTACCAAACTTCTTAAAAGCCTTTGAACCATTGGCAATAATCCAAGGAACATTTGCTAAAGTTTCAACGTTGTTGATGTTCGTTGGTTTGCCCCAGAAGCCTTTTTCCGCAGGGAATGGTGGCTTTAACCTTGGCATACCACGTTCACCTTCTAATGATGCAATTAGGGCCGTTTCCTCACCACAGACAAAAGCACCAGCACCGGCTTTGATTCTTAAATCAAAGTTATGTGCTTCAATTCCAAAAACATCTTTACCTAGAATGTTTTTCTCTCTTGCTTGTTCAATTGCCAGTTGAAGACGTTCAATAGCTAGCGGATATTCTGCACGAACGTACACAATACCTTCTGTTGCACCAATTGCGTAACCAGCGATCATCATACCTTCAATTAGGCTATGTGGATCACCTTCAAGAACGGAACGGTCCATGAATGCACCTGGATCCCCTTCATCGGCGTTACAGACAATATATTTTTGGTTTGATGCATTGTCCAGGGCTGCTTTCCATTTGAACCATGTTGGGAAACCAGCACCACCACGTCCCCTAAGACCAGAACGTTTGATTGTTCCAATGACACCCATAGGCGTCTTTTCTTTTAATACTTTCTGAATGGCTTCATAACCACCACTTGCAATATAATCTTCAATGGATTCAGGATTAATTTTACCGTAATTACGCATTACGATTCTTTCTTGTGCATTTAAAATTGCAACGTCTTCATCAGAAATCTTTTTGTCTTCAATAGACTTTAGATCCACTAGGAAGGCTTCAATATCCTGACCCGTAACTTTTGTATATCGTGTATATTCTTCACCCTTGTAAATATCTACGATTGGTTCTAAATGGCACATACCAATACACCCTGTTTGTTCAACAGTAGCGTCTAGTTTGCCCAGTGCAATCGCTTCACTTAGGGAATCAAGTACTTTGTTTGCTCCAGCCGCTAGACCACAGCTACCCGTTCCTACGACGATCTTCATGACTGTACACCTTGCCTTTCTGATTCTCTGATTTCCTTTAGAATTTCTTTTGTCTTTTCTGGAGTCAGATTGGCATAGGTTTCAGTACCGATCATCATAACCGGTGCTAGGGAACAACATCCAAGACAGGCTACATTATTAAATGTAAACACGTCATCTTCTGTTGTTTGGCCGTCTTCAATACCAAGTTCTTCAACAATTGCTCTTTCGATCATTGCAGAACCATTTACGTGACAAGCCGTACCTTGGCAAAGCATAATTAGATTTTTTCCGACTGGTTCCAGACGGAACTGGGTGTAAAACGTAGCAACACCATAAATTTTAGATGGTTTTACACCAGTAGTTTGTGAAATAAACTTCAAAATCGGCTTTGGCAAATATCCATAAATACTTTGAGCCTTTTGGAGTATCGTTATTAGATTTCCCTTGGAGCCACTGTATTTTTCTAAAACTGGCTGAAGCTCTGAAATATCAAATCCTCCGGCTAGTTTTTCGCCGCTGCATGCGCATTGACTGCTCATTTCCATTACCTCCTTACGTAATCGGGTTCGTAATTATCAGAATTATCTGATAATTAAAATATATTGCATCAGTTCTTTTATTTTTTAAACTGCCTAGCGGACACAACCCCGCATTTCTCATAGATCCCTCCAAATGAGATAGCAATTTACGAATTATTATACATCATATCTTTCATAATTGTTATATTTTAGACACAATAATGTTAATTTCATGACATATTACAAACCCTTTGGAGGATTTCTTGATAGGAAAACGTTCCTAACCTATTTATTTACCTATTAATCGCATTTTACTTGTATACTATCTACAAATAAAGAAAGCACCTTGCAATTTGCAAGGTGCATTATAGTATACAATTCTACTGTTATTCCGTTATTTTTTTATCACAATGTAAAGAGAATCGTTTTCCTCAGCTTCTGTATACGTGCATACGTCCAATATGTTAAACTCCTGTTCTAATATGCTACGTATTTCATCTTCCTTGTAGTATACAAAACGTAATCCATCAAACTCTTCTTCTCCTGTTCCTTTCCAAAGAGAATGGAATAATACACCATTTTCGTTTAGGTGTTCCACTTGTTTCCTAAGAGATTTAATCATATCTGATGTATTTAAGTGCATTAATACCTTATTGGAATAGATACAATCAAAACTACGATCAACATCCATCTTAACAGCATCAAGCCTAAAAACATCTGCTTCTTTGTTTCTTATTTTATAACGGTCAACAAATATCTCTGACTCATCGGTACCTGTTACTTTATACTTTTCCTTAAGGATTTCCATATCTTTTCCTGGACCCATCCCCAACTCCAATATGCTTGCACCCTCTTTTATATATGAAGCAAGTTGTTCAATTAGAAGTCTGCCGTCATATCCTTTAGCCATATGTATATAGTCATCCACATTCCTGCTGTCATGGTAAAATTCCATGTGTGCCACGCTCCTTACTATTTATAGTCTTCCAGACCAAACTCAAGTAGCTCTTTATTCTTGTGTTTAAAACCAAATAGTGCGTCTTGTAATGCAAAGGTACTGGCATAGAATCTAGCCCTATTAAGGTATTTTGAAATTCCAGGATAAACAGGCTCCATCAACTGAATAAAACCTTCTCCATATCCAAATTTTCCAATCAAAGAAGCTACATCAATAGCTGGGTCGTCAATAGACAGTTCACTGAAATCAAGGATACCAGAGATGTTCTCTCCTTGATGTAATATATTAGTGGGTCCAAAATCTCCGTGGATAACCTTAGGTTCAAACTCAAAATTTCGAGGATCGTCTAAGAAAGACTCAAACATTAAGCTCAGCTTTTCTCTAGCATCCTCTCTGATCATCGGAAATAATGATTCTCTAACGTCATTATAAAACAACATCCAGTTTCTTCTCGAATCATTACTTTCCAACTCAAGTGACACAAACTTACTTACAGGTATACCATGTAACTCTTTTAAGAAAGTAGCTAACTGGGCAGCTAATCTTTCATGATTTTCAATCTGAATGAAAGTCTGTTTAAACAGAGGTTTGCCTGGAATCAGTCTGTATCCAATAAAGGCCTCTTTACAAACATTGGTTTCAAGGTTGGCATACTCTGGATTTGGAACTGGTAAACTAATGTGGTGTTGAAGTTCCTTTAAAATGTGAAACTCACGTGATGCATTTAGAATCTCAATTTCATACTTTGGAAATCTAAAAACCCATTCATGATTAACAGTTACTACTGTATTACTCTGCCCGCTGTCATTCACAGCTATTGCTTCTACATCTATTGTAGGACATATTTTTTCAATTCTGCGTTTCCATTTCGATATTTTGCTCATAGTGTCCTCCTCTATCAATATTTCAAATTCTATACGCTCTAATACAAGGCTCTTTGTTCTAGATTAAATCGTAAATTATTCCACCTAAAAGTATTTATATCCAGTTTAGCACATATCTCACAAGGTTCGTCTTTAAATATTAACATGATAAAAGATCAGGCGGGTACCTGATCTTTTATCTGAGTGAGTTAAATATCTAAATACGAGGGAGCGTATTAAGAACTTTTTAGGGACTCCATGACAAATCCTGAATAAGATGGAGAGCCGTGTTCTTCCATATCTAAACCTAGGAGTTCTTCATTATGTTTAACGCGCAATCCAACGGTTTTATGGATGACTATAAATAAGATCCCAGTTGTTGAAAGTGTCCATAAGGCAACCGCTGCCACACCAATGAACTGAGTAAATAATAAAGCTGAACTACCTGTATATAAAAGTCCTGCACTTGGATCGAATAGCCCAACAGCAAGAGTACCAAAAGCTCCGCAAACACCATGTACACCAATGGCTCCTACTGGGTCATCCACTTTAAGTATGTTTTCAATAAAACTCAAAGCCATTGGTAAAATTGTTCCTGCTATAAGACCTATTGCGATGGCACCAAAAGGTGTAACCACATCACAACCCGCTGTAATGCCAACCAGACCTGCTAATGCACCGTTTAATGTTAAACCCACATCAGGTTTACCTTTAATCACCCATGCATAAACCATACTGGCAACAGCACCTGCAGAAGCAGCTAAATTGGTTGTTACAAACACACTTGATAAAAGATTCGTGTCTTCTACACCAAGGCTTGAACCAGCATTAAATCCGAACCAACCAAACCATAATATGAATACGCCAAGGGCACCAATTATCAAGTTGTGACCCGGTATTTCTTTAGCAGTTCCATGGGCGTCATATTTTCCAATTCTTGGACCAAGCACCGCTGCACCCATTAAAGCTGCCCAACCACCAACTGAGTGAACAACAGTGGAGCCAGCGAAATCATGAAAGCCCATATCCGATAAAAAGCCACCACCCCATGCCCAGTGTCCAACCACTGGATATACAATGCCACTAATTACAATACTATAAATTAAATAAGAGCTGAACTTTGTTCTTTCTGACATTGCACCAGAAACGATAGTTGCGGCTGTAGCACAAAACACAGTTTGGAATATTAGAAATGCGTGAAATGGAATAGATAGACCTAAAAAACTATATACTTCTGGAATGGATGGCGCAAAACGACCAACTATGCCGTATAAATCCTCACCAAACATAATTGGAAACCCAATTAAGAAGAAGACTAAAGAACCTGCGGCAAAATCCATCAAATTCTTCATGATTATATTTGAAGCATTTTTAGCTCTGGTGAATCCTGTTTCTACTAAGGCAAATCCCGCTTGCATAAAAAACACCAAAGCTGTGGCAATAAGTACCCATACCGTATTTAGATTTATCATTGTATCCATAATACCTCTCCTCCTTAAACAATTGATATTACACAGTGAAGATCTTTGCGCGCAAACAAAGATAGCGCCCGATTGTAGAGTTCCCCCTCCACAAATCAGACGCCATTGTCTAGATCAATATTTAATATGTGTATTATTATACACTCCGTAAATAATTATGCAATTTATTTTTAAAGGAAAGCGTTGCCTAATTTTGATTAAAAATCTGCTATAGCCGATTTCTTACGTCTTAGTTTTCTCAGAAACGTAGTGATTGCAGTGGACTAAAGCCGCTCGCATAGTTGAATCATCTGGAAATTGTTTAAACATTTTCTCCATATAATTGTTTCGCTTAATAATTTCAAATGACGCGTTCAATTTGATGTTAAATAATAATGCAACAATCGCAAGATTTAGGTCATGGGTATACTTAATATCTCTAAAATCAGCTTGTTGAGATTCCATTATTGCATTAACGATTTCTTCAGAATATGGTTTTTCTTGACTGTAGTCTTCTAATTTATACATGCGGCCATTTTCTAGTGTATGTAAGTGGTATGCATCCAATTTGTCAGCATCACGTATTAAATCTGCATACATGGTAATCTCTTGGTTCTCTCCATCAGGGACGGTTAAGTGATTATGATATTCTATAGCTTTAAAGACGATTTCTTGGTCTTTAAGACTTAAGTCATCCAGACGATTTTCTTCCTTTAATACCTCTACTGCAATACTTCCATGACTTCCAGTTACATCGTCTTTAAAAGTGCCGTACACATCGTATTGTTTAAATCGACCTAAGTCATGGAAGAGTCCTATTATTTCACATAAACATCGTCCATGTTCATCTAAATTTTTAATGTCAGCCAACAAACGCATATTTTCCATGACTCTATTTGTATGTTCCTTTTTTAGTTCAAAATTTAGGGACGCTCTTGAAGATTTTTCAATAGTATCATTAACATATGATTCAAACCAATCCTTATAAGACTCTAGTATTTCTTTCATGGAACCTCCTTTTGAAGAACTACATTATTTTACATATAAACCATCTTCTATTCTAATAGATACTCTAAACTAATGGGTTACATTTAAGTTAAGGTTCATATAAAGGAATCGACTAAGTCATGTCAACCTGAAGCAAAAATACTTAGATAACAAGAGCAAATAGCTATTCGTTCAGCGTATGTTAACTTGTACTTAAACAATAAGACACTCTTTTCAATTTCGAAAAGAGTGTCTAACATATAAAATGTAATTAAACTTGTTTTAAAGCTTCAAATTCACGTCTTTTATTTTCCATCCATTCTTGCATCGCTTTTGGATCTTTCATCAATTCTTGCATATCTTCCATTGCTTTTAAGTGTGCAGGGTCTTTTTTATGGAACATCTCCATCCCGTGATTTTTGCTAAGCTCAGCCATTTCTTCAAACGTTTCAGCCTTAAACTCTAGATCACACGCACCACCAAGCTGTTTACACGTCATCCTCTTCATGGTTACATCCTCCTTTTAATTAAACATACCCTTAATTGATATTATTTAACTAAATCTAAATGACTCATATAGCAATATATAATCAAACGCTAAGATACTTCTTAAGCTTTATCCTTACAAATTTCGTAGTCAATTGTGTCTTCAAACGTTTGGAATACTTTGAATCCATTTCTAAGTAAAACTTTTTGCGATCCTATGTTTTTAACCGAAACATTTTTAGCCGTCACACGTTTACATTCTGGCCTTTCAAACGACCATTCAAGTAAAAGGCTTAATGCTTCACTTGTATAGCCTTTGCCTTCAAATGCTTTTGTTATACCATAACCAACCTCAAAGCTTTTACTCTCTTCAAATCCTTTAAAACCGATCATACCCATGGCTTCGTTTGACTGCGCAGATACAATAAGCCAATATGTATACCAAACATGATCCTGGTCTTTTACGGTTTCAATCTTAGCAATTTTCTTCTTCATTGCTCCAACTTGTAAGTCCTCTAATACGAAGTGGTCGAAATTAAAATCACGTACGTGTAATGATCCACTTAAAAAATTCTTCATATCATTGAGGGATAAGGGGAATAGATTAATATTTTTACCTTGTATCATAATTGCCCTCCTTCTAAACTTGACTCAGTCTACTAAAGGTGTTTTTCCATATAATACTTTGATCCTGAAATAGGATAGTTCTTTTGCTCATAAACGACTTTGTATCCACACTTCTCATAAAAAGGTTTAGCTTGAAAATCTAAGGTGTTTAGACAAGCAAACTTACAGCCATTTTCAAGCGCATATTCCTCAGCTAAGAGGATAAGTTTCTTGCCAATACCACTTCTTCTTTTCCTAGGATCAACCCAAAAGAAATGTACTTCTAACCAGTGGCCAAAAAGTGTAAATGCGAGTCCGCCAACCAAGTCATGTCCAGATCTAAGCTCCACTACATGTTTGGTTTTTTCTTGCGTCTCCCAGTGTTCCAAATTAAACTCTTGAAGATTCTTTCTAATCTCATTAACCAGATTTTCTGAAGGTGAATCAATAATTTTTAACTCTAGATCCAGTTCCATTCCACTCACAATCCTCTCCAAATGCAAAAGTAAAATCTGTCTATAACCATTTTAACATTTTTTTCATACTCATGGCATATAGCTGTTCACACTTGCATTTTCCAAATTGAAAGTGAATATAAAAAGCGTTCGCTAAATTAGTTTAACGAACGCCTAAGAATATCTTATAACTCAACAAGTACAACGACTTGATCTATTTTTGTGAAGGTCTCACCCTCTGCCTCAACAACATGTTTTATGCGGGATGTAATTATCATTTTCCCATCATCAAAATCATATTCAGGGACTATAAGTTCTTCAATTTTCCCATCTACAAGTGATGCATACTCTAACATTGGTTGAAATACCATTACGACGTCATCACCAAGCATTGCGTAGTCAAAAGTCACTTTAATTGCTGTTGTAGCCGTTTCAGATTTAGCCTCAAAAAGGTTCTTGTGAGCGCCGACATAATTATAATAGGCATAAGTGCTCTTATCATAGGTTTCTTGCCCAACCATTTCAATAAGTTGTGACTTTTGATCCTCTGATAAGCTTTCAATTTGTGTATGCATCTTTCCGTCAGAAGCATTACTTTTTGAACTATTATAAGAAAAAATACTGAGTGCTACTATAGCAATTGCAATGACTGCAATGATTAACTTACTATTCTTCATTAAAACGTCTCCTATCTATCCAGTAATACTAGTCTAACCTGAATAGGGGGTATTTGTAAAGTAGATCCTTTCATCTATTATATGTAATGTTCAGATTCTTATCTTTATAACACATTTTTCTACTAATTTGAGTAAAAAATATGCCCACCGAACTTACTGTTATTGGATCATTAGTCAGTTTTAGATATATGCTCGATAATTGACTTGGAAATTGATTCAACACTCATAACTTCAGTATTAAAAGTATAGTCATGATCCAAGCCTTTTAATCCTTCAAGGCATCTGTCAATTTGGTCATAAGACCACGCACCCACCTGGTCTCCTCTTTCTTTCAATCGACTATGAAGGGTTGCTTTACTTGCATTTAGTTCAATGACTTTAACATTAACCTGATGATTTTTTAAGGCAATGATCAGGTTATTATACTTGTCTGCATCTACAATAGTCATTGGTACAATAATGTACTTATGACTCTGCCTAGACATATGGTGTAAAATATCAAAATTCAGTTTAGACCATAATGGATGGTCTTGAAAGTCGGATAACTTGTCAGCCTCTGGTACGCAACGTCTTATAAAAATCCCTGTTTCCTCCGGATCAAAAATGACAGCCTTATCTAATCTATCATAAAGGTCTTTTGAAACACTTGTTTTGCCGCTGCCAAAAGATCCATTTAACCAAATAATCATTTCATCCTCCTAAGTAAGTTATGTTAAAGTGGATAATTAAGATTTCAGTACAAAGTTTGCTTTTTTCTTACATTTGTTTAACTCTGTCTCTTTGCATAAAACATCATTGATGAACTCTAGAATTTCCCGCTCAGCTGCCTCAGTTTTACTGATGTTAAACTTCACAAGACCCCAAAGTACAAATAACATAAGAGCAGCAAACAAAATTATTTGAAGCGTCAGAGTAATTGAATGTGAAAAAACAAGTCCCAGAATGCTAAACAAAGAAATAAAACCTGTATACAAACATAGAAAAATCTTAAACATAGGACGAATTTTGAACTCTCCTTCAACCAGGGTTGAATGGAGTGTTTCTTTGACATGACCTTCAAATCGTCGATATGTTTTAAACCTAAACCCACTACGACTTTTGTAAATATTTGAATGGTTCACAATCCAAAACGAGTTGTTCGAGCGATTAACTTGACCTATGAAACCAAACATCCCCGATTGCAAAATATTATATTGAATGAGTGTTTTCTCAAGAATCCGTAAAACGCTGTCTCCATCGTACTCTGTGACAATTTTGATATCCAACTTAAAATCTCCTATCATAAAACCATTTCTAAGCCAATCTTTCAAAACTTCAAAAATCTATGAGGTCTTTTGGGTTGTTATAAGTCCACCTCAATTAGATCTTTAGCTACAGGGTCTTCAGTCTTTAGCTGATTGTATAATTTAACCAATAAGGCCGTTTGGAAAGGTATAATCAAAAACGAAAGCAGAGTTCTTAGACCACTTAGGCCATATTGCATCGTACTAGTTAGGTCTACCAATCTGCTATACTCATTAATTACAAATGATATCGGAGTCATGATGTCAGCCAAAGTTATAATAACCATAGCTGGCAGTATGACACTTTTTGTCATCATAGCACTTCTTTCAAAGGCACCTTCTGAGTTTGAATCCAGTACGGCATTTATTGGAGCCAACCCAAACTTTGTTGCTAAAAACAAGTTCACACCTAATGCTACTGTGAAAAGAAACAAGCGTGAACTTAAAGTAAAATCAGCTTTGTAAACCCAGGTCATCAGACCAGAAGGTATGGCAAGTATTAAAAACAAGCCAAAATGTGCCATAAATAGTGAAACTGTATACCCTTTGGCCCTCCCAAAGGCTTGACCAATTCCAGTGATTGATCCATGATGGGCATCGTTAAATATAAAATAAGCAGCAACACTTAATCGAAGGGTTGCCCACACAGACACAAAAAGGACTGCAACTTTAATTAATACCCCTATCCACCAGTTAGCTTCACCAACTAGAGACTCCGAGTATAACTCGAACAAACTTATATTAACTCCGTTGATTAAGATAAATAGTAGACTTACAGTGTAAAATGTCTTCAAGTTATCTCTACAGAGTTTATAAGCTTCAATAATTAACTCTTTTACATTTAAGTGTTTACTTTGCATTATTAGTCACCACCTAAATCACTTTTAACTATTGCGTAAGACTCAACATCTACGAATTTTCCATGTTTGTCTTTAATATACTGACGTTTTAGACCTTCATATTTCATTCCAGCTTTTTGCATAACACGACCAGATGCAGTGTTAATTTTATAATGAATGGCTTGAATACGGTTGTATCCGACTTCATCCATCAAAAATTTAATAAGACAATTTACGGCTTCAAGTGTTATACCTTTGCCCCAATACTCTTGGCTTATACAGTAACCTAATTCAGCCCATTCATGTAAATCAGACTTCCCTACAACTGTTATTGAACCAATGACTGCATTGTTTTCTTTCACAACTATAGCCCAATGATACGATTCTTTATTTTCACTTTCTTTAGCCCACTGATTAACAATACTCTGCGTTATTTCAACTTTTTGATGGGTTGGCCAACTCAGATACTCAGTTACCTTGTCATCATTCGCCCAATTGTTAAACATATCTTCTGCATCTTGCCTTTTAAATGCTCTTAAAGTAAGTCGTTCCGTTTGAAGCGTTTTAGTGCCTATGTGGTTTAACATTTATTTGTCCTCCCTAATTGTCAATAAAGATCCCTGCCCATAATTTTATTCACCTGCTATATTTTAACATTTAGGACAAAAAATAAAACACTCCAGATCTATTTGTAATCATAGTGTCATGATCTGGAGTGTTAGTTACTTACCGTTTATTAAGCTTTTATTGCCCAACGCATTTTAGTTGATTTCGCACGGCTGTTATTAAAACATTCTTCCGCTGAAGGACGAATAATGTCCGATGCAATTTCACTATAAACCCCTTCACGTAAAAGTCTCTTAAAGGACTTTTTCACCATTCTATCTTCACCAGAGTGGAATGACAGTATTGCAACACGTCCACCTGGAGCAAGAACTGAAGGTAGTTTTTCTAAGAATTCGTATAAAACCTCAAACTCTTCATTTACATCAATTCGAAGGGCTTGGAAACACCTTTGGCATGACTTCTTTGTCGTTTCTTTACGTGTTTTGTCTGGAAGAAACTTAAGTGCCTTTTCTATGATTTGTTGTAAGTCGGTTGTCGTTTCAATGTTTTTGCCTTTTCGTTGAGCTGTTTTAATTGCTCTTGAAATTGCGCCAGCATATGGCTCATCTGAGTTTTCAATGAGCATACCTTCTAACTCTTCTAACCCAATCGATCTAAGTCGCTCAGCTGCTGAAACTCCTTTTTTAGGGTTAAGTCTTAAATCTAGTGGACCTTCTGTTTTATATGAAAATCCACGTTCAGGATTATCAATTTGCATTGAAGAAACACCTAAATCTGCAAGAACAAAGTTAAGAGGACCTGATTCTGGGACCACTTCATCTATATTTGCAAAATTTAGTTGTTTAATTGTATGGATATCAGGACCAAAACCTTGGCTTTGAAGGCGTTCACGTGTTTTAGGTAGCTCTATAGGGTCAATATCTAGTGAATACAAATGACCTTCACCTTTTAAACACTTAAGCATTTCTTTTGAATGCCCACCATAACCTAATGTAGCATCAAGACCAACTTGCCCTGGTTGAATTTGTAGGAAGTCTAATATTTCACTAACACAAATAGAAATGTGCATTCCAGCAGGTGTACTACCTTTGCTTATTACTTTTGTTACTGTATCTGCATATTTATCTGGGTTATGCTCTTTATATTTTTCACTAAATTTTTTAGGATGTGTCCCTTTATATCGAACACGTCTTTTATGTTTCTTTTCTTGATTTTCCATCATGCCTCCGGTTTATTAACATTATTATTAATTCTATTGACATTATTTCTATTGATATCAATTCAGCTGATTTAACTGCAATCTGAATTTTTATTGTATCATACCTTAAACATATGGGCACGTTATATCGTTATCCTAGATATTTAAAAAGTTACATTTCAGTCAGAATTGACTATATTTTCTGATAATTACTAGAAAAATCCTCCGATTCGCGGTATAATATAGCTACAGACATTAAGTATATTGACTTACGAGGAGGCAAAATTATGATTAAATTATTAGTGGGACAGCCTGGTAGCGGTAAAACTAAAGATATGATCAAAAACGCTAATACAGAGCTTAAATCAGCAAAGGGTAATATCGTATATGTCAGTGAATCTAAAGAAGGTATCTTAGAATTAAAACATGACATTCGATATATTAGTCTATCAGAATTGCCTCTTGACTCATCCAGTGAATTTATTGGATTCTTACATGGTCTTATTAGTTCAAATTATGACATTGAATCTATTTATTTAGATGGTGTTCTGAATGTATTCATTATGACACCTAAAGAAATCAGTGCTTGGTTAGAACGACTAAAGCCTATTACTGAAAAGCATAATGTTAAGTTCGAAATTAGTGTAAGTCACCCAGGTGATGTTCCAGAGGTATTTACACCATATATGTAAAATTAGCATAGGCTTATTAACTGTAACATTTACAAGTAAAACTTATACAATGAAAACTTCCATTGATGTAACCATCATGGAAGTTTTTTATGTTTGTCTAATGTTTCGTATACAGCACTTTAATTCAATTATAAACTGGCCATATCATTTAAGTGAAGACCTACCTTTGATTTTAGCTCCTCTTCTGTACCAAAAGGAAGGAATACATCTTCATCAAATCCTTCAAGTTGCATTTGAGAGTATTTGTCATACTTTATAGGCTGGACTCCTTGAACACGGGAAACAACTTTTGCTACCTCTCCTTCAGAATCTAGCCTTTTCAAATCGTTGCAATTGGAGCAAACTAAATAATACTGTGTACTGGTCGGAAACTTAAAAATCAAGAAACTGAAGAAAATCCTATAACGAAGCAAAAAGTGTACATTTTCAGTATTAGAACACTGACAGAATGTATTTTTAGCATTTTTATAATACCAATATGAAGTAAATGGCATGGCGTCATGATAGTTATGCATATTCTACTCCCTTATTTTAGTTCTAAGTATGTAACTTCCCTACCAATTTCAAACCCATATTTTTTGTAGATTTCTCTTGCATGATCATTCTTTGACCAGTAATCTAATGCAATTTTTTTGACAGTGTTTTCATCTGCAAATTGTAATACTGTTTCAAAAAGCTTTCTGCCTATCCCTAAGCCACGATGTGATTCATTTACGGATACTTGATTAACGTATAACATGTGTTTAGCATGGCTAAAGGCATTTTCCACTCTCTTCACTTCGTCGAACCATATGTATCCCACAGGTTCACCCTCTATTTCACAAATGTAAAAATGAGAATATGGAACTTGTATCGCCTCTTTAAAATACTGAGTTACCGCCTCAAGATCAAAAGCTTTAAATGTCTCTGGATACAAAGTATGATGTAATGTTTGCACGGGTTCATTTAAAGTAGCCAATGTTCTAGCATCTGTAGATTTAATTATTTTCATATTCACTACTCTCCTTACAATTTGGATTCTTTTATTACAAACTCAATTAATGGGTCAGTTTCACTCATATAGTCTTTCAAATTTCTTTCTATCATAACATCTGGAATAAGAGTCTCGTAGTCATAACCAGGATATCCACTGGTCATACCAGAAGATAAAAATAACTCAAGACCACTGTGTTTTAACTGGGTATGAATTCCTGAATGTCTTGTATTTGGCGCCCCTCGTGTTGGTTCTCCAACTATAGTTGCCAAATTATACCGCATCATATCTGCTGCTGAGATAACGCCACATGAGTTCGTATCGTTTCCAGTAAACACATAGAAATTATCAGGATTAAAAATGTCTTTTCTAGCTAGTGCACCTTTTCTAAACATATGTACAAACTCTGTGTATCCACCACTATTATATCTAACATCCATTACAAATGTCTCAACATCATGGTTGTCTACAAAATCCCACATGTCTTTGAAAAATGCCCTAAAATCTCCCTTCTCAAATTCGATCCACCTAACAACTGTGAAAACAAACAATTTATTTGATGGATCGTATTCATACCAAAAAGGTTTTTCAAAATAGTTATCTAGACCACTTACATGGGTGCTAATCATTCCAGATTTCAGATACTCAACGCCCTTATCTTCAGACAGGGTTTCATACATAACATCTATGCTTTTTTCCTTTTTCGTCTCAGGATCTTCAAATGTTATTGTGACGAACTCATTAGAGCTTGTAAACCCTAGAGTCGTTAAAACATCCATTAACCGCAGACCAGTTAATGTACCATGACGTCTACCATACTCATTTTCAGAATTTGAATAGTCAAGGAGTTTGTTTACAACATAATTGACATCATAGTCTCCAAATTTCAGTATTTTACTATATAATACGCTTTCATAATCAGAACTTGCATTTACACAATGTAAAGAACCATCAATAAAGGTAAACTTCATTGGAAGCTGATGACTTAAATAGTCCAATGGCAGAGGTATGTATGAATGAGAATCGTCGAATGATGCAACCAGCTTTTTCAGCTCAAATACCATTTCATTGTCTGTTGAGTCATCGATTTTAGATTTCAACATCTCAAGATACTCATCTAGCTCATTTTCTGTGTAATACTCTTTATAATCAACTTGATACATCTTCAATGCATCTCCAAGGATATCTATGTCTTCAGACCAATGCTCGTAACGAATGTCTTCTTCTGATATTGTTTTAACTACTGAGTCTTCATCCTGTGGCTGAGATGTTGAAATGTCAGCTCTACATGCAAATAGACTTATACACACTATAGCTAATATAACAATAATGATTTTTCTCATTTTATGCTCCTCAATAATATGTCGTTTGGACTTGTGGTTCCCAGTAAGATCTATAATTTCTGTTTTTTCTTCCGAAACATACATCATATAAGTAACACGTCTCACCATGTAACGACTCGAACAACCCATCTGTTGTACAAGGTGATTTGTCACATATTCCACTCACACACAAGAGATTCTCATTACAACAACTTCGACCTATAGCCCAAAACATATCGTCTAAGTCTAAAACACCAATATCAGAGTCTTTACTAATGCGTTCAATAGCCTCAATACACTTTTCTCGTATATAACTGTCATCATTTAATATATTTTTGTGTCTTAAAGATGCAGATAATGCCTCATCATTGATTTCAATACACCCTGTTCGAAGTAATAATCTTTGCATATGATAATCCATTAAAGGTTGGGCTTGGTCAACGTCTGGTATATAAACGAGTCCAGACTGATGAATTAACTTAATGAATAGTGTACTCTTCTTTTTATAGGGATCTTTAAAAGCTTCAAGTTCTGATAATGACTCATATAGCTTCTCAACACCTAGTGGGCCAACTTTTAATACAAACTCTAAAGCACTTTTATAATTATGTTCATGCATTTTAACACATATGTTTTTGAGAAGTTGTGCACGCTCTAAGCTTCTATCAAGAGACGTTTCACTTGTATTGTTTCTTATTGGAAATAGTTGCTCTAATGTGCTTGCAAGTTCTTCAACTTTCATACTTTCAATCGTATTAAACTTCAAAAGATCAGATCCCTGAACTGCCAGAGTGGAAAATACATGTTCAATATAATTCCATCCAACCAAGTTTAGGTCCTCTTGTTTTAAGTGATGTGTTTGGTGACAAATAGCAGATGCATAAATGTATGCATTCGCTTTCAAGTCTGATTTAGATTCGAATGAAATGAAGGGTCTATTAAGATAAGAATCCTTTAACTTCAATTTACTGATTTCTTGGCTTAATCTTTGAACTTGTTTGATATTTAACTCTATCATTGATATCATCCTTTGACTTTTGATTATGTAATATTATACCATCACATGAAAAAAACGTACATTTTTATTCCATGAATAATGTATTAATAGACTATTAAATCCACCAAACTCTCGAGAACCTTGTATATGTATCTTGAATCAATCAAAAAATCCTTTCAGTAGTCACGTTGTTAACAAAACTAAGAAAGGATTTAGGTACCATACCATTTTATATAATTAAGTGCATCTAAAACATCCTTAGATTGAAAGCTTTGTCGCATAAGTTCTTCAACATCTTTTCGCTTAAAGCATTCAATATCATGAATTTCATGTTTTATGTCAGTATAAATCAACAGACTGTAGGCCCGTTTTGATTCAGTCACATACTCTTTAATGATTATATTGCTTATATCGCAATACTTTATTTGGTCAATCTGTGTTAATTTCACGACTACAAAACCCTCAGGATTCAGAACTATGAGTTGTGTTTTAACTAAATGAACACACACTATAACCGGTAACATGATAGAAACTTGATAAAAGAAGTTCATAATATCAAACTCTACCGATAACATGGTGTACAAAATAGATGTAATAAGTACAATTACAAGAGGAAATAAAATCTCAAACTTTTCTTTAACAGGCCATATCCAATAAGTACTGCGATTGAATTTCATCCGTTCACCTACTTTGACTGCTTAAATAGCTTTACTTTAGTGGAACATAAAAATTTCTCGAGTCGTCTAAATCAACTTTATTTTTAACTTTCAATATTGCTTCGATGGATTTATTTGTTGCCAACTCAATATATGTTTTTACCGATTCATAAGGATACACCTCGAAATTTTCTCCACTATATTTTGCCTGAAAGTCTTTGTTGAGCTGATACAGTAAGGTTTCAAAATCCTGAGAATCCACTTCCTCAAGTTTACAAGATACTTGAACTGGTTTAAACATTTCTAAATGATAATCCCTAATTAGTATTGGATTATACATCTTCATATCATCATAGCCTTTTTTATAGAGTTCTTTTTTGATTTTAGGATACTTTCGAACATGATTTTGCTGGACCGTCTTTAACCATAATGCATCAGAAACTAAATGAACTAAATATCCCAACATAAATGTACTCGTACTTATTTCTGATGAATACTTCTTATGAAAAAGGTTATAATTAATGCCTTTAGTGCCTTCAAACTCCATTGCAAAGTGAGAATTCTCATAACTACGCTCTTGATACTTTGTCAAATCTGGTGCTAAGTTTCCTAACTGAAAATGTACTGGATTTATATCAGGAAAACTTTGCAACACGTTTTTTGCTATCGCTTGATGCATAATTCTAGATGCCATCTTGTCACTCCTAAAATGAATCTCGTGTTCATACCAATTATACATTCTTTAAAGAATAAGTCACCACAGCTTTTGAATGAATGTATGTTGTGTCAAACACTTCTACTTCAACGTCATCTGGACTAATTAATAGTGGAATTTCTGTACATCCTAGTACGACACCTTTAGCACCTTGCTCAGCCATTTTATTTATGATTTTAATATACTCTGACCTACTGTCTTCACTGATTACTCCGCGTACAAGCTCATTATAAATAACGTCATGAACACATTGCCGGTCTTCTCTATTTGGTATAAGAACCTCAATACCTTTTGATTCTAGTTTATCTCTATAAAAAGTACCTTCCATCGTGAACTTTGTACCTAGCAAAAGAACTTTATCAATCTTTCGTGAACGTATTTCGTCTCCAGTTGCATCCGCGATGTGAACCACTTTCAAATCTGTTTTTTCTTCTATGGCTGGTGCCATTAAATGCATAGTATTCGTACAAATTACGATACACTCAGCGCCGCAAGATTTTAAGTTTAAGGCTTCTTCAACCATTAGTTGTGTTAATGCGTCCCACTTGCCTGCATTTTGTAAATCCTCAATTTCTTGAAAATCAAAAGAATGCATAATACAGTTAGCAGAGTGTGACCCACCCAACTCATTTTTTACCATTTCATTTAAGTTTCTATAATACTCTAATGACGACTCCCAGCTCATACCGCCTAGTAATCCAATTTTCTTCATCATTTTCCTTCTTTCTGAGTAAGTAATTGATAATCATCGATCATTATGTCTCATCATCACCTAAATCTATGCTAATCGCACTCAAATTTTATTTGACCATCCACTTTACAAGAATATTTACTCAACCAGTCTACATAAGATTTATATGTAAACTACAAAAACACAAGATGACCTAAGTCATCTTGTTTATATCATCAAATAAGTACCCAACTTCATCTAGGGTTTGACCAGCAATTTCGATAGTCTTGTGATATTTATTTTGACCTCCAAGATGTTTGTAAAAACCTCGACTTGGGTTATCTTTTAAAGTCCAAATAATTAGTGCATTGTATTTTTTACTATCAACTAACTTTTTTACTGCATACTGGACAAGTTTCCAACCAACTTTTTTACCCTGATATCCTTCTAATACATATAAAGCGTAAATCTCACTTAATCCATCCAAGTTATCAGGATTTTCTCGTGCTTTTCCATAAGTTACAAAGCCAACAATTTGACCCTTAACCATTGCAACTGCACCTAACATTTGTTCGCCATCAACCATACGACTACCGAACTCATTTTTATATCGCTGAACTCTTGCATCTCTATGAAAATCAAGAGATTCCAAGGTAGCGTCGTTAATAATCCCTTTATAAGTAGACTGCCATGTCTTGATATTAACGTCAATTAATCCTTCTGCATCTTCGACTTGCACATCTCGAATTTCAATCATGACTGCCTCTTTTCTACTGGACTATTCGATAATTATGACTTCACCATCTTCAATTGCCTTAAATAGGGTTTTGTTATTTATCAACGTTTTTATTGCCTCTTCTGTATCCAAATCTTTAAACAACTCGGACCTGTAATGTGGAACAACAACAAAGTCCGTTAGACCTAGTCCGTCCCATCTGACTTCTGTTTCATGGCCGTATGGTTTTACGTCAGGTTCATCTGTTAAATGAATACCTTTCAGTGTTGGCCCAAGTATGCTTGCACCGGCACTGAATCCACCATACACATATTTTTCTTGAGACTCATGTCGTTCGTACATGATTTTGTCTAAACCTGTTGCTCTCATAGCTTGAAGTAAAACAAATGAGTTTCCACCCACACACCAAATAACGTCACATGGCTCTACTATTGCTCGAAGTTCTTTCTCTTTTCCAAAATAGTCACGTAAATCAATGTGATTAACTTCAAGTCCCAGACTAGTTAAATCACCTTTGTCATGTCCTTCAATAATAGCTCTGGTTTCTAAATCATCCATGTAATCCATAGCATTCGTAAAGAACGCAACTTTTTTATTGGTTTCATGTGTCATTTTTACTAATTTATCAGTTTCATTACCTGTTCTGAACGAGGAAAGATAGTACTTCATAAAGACCTCCTATTCGTCATCTAGTGAACTATTTTATTAAGCGTTTCTTCTAATTAAAATTTCAATTGCACCATGGTAATGTTCCTCACCATGCCCTAAGTCAAGACTCAGGTCCTGTTTACGACAGATGATTTCAAACCGCTCATCAACTAAACTTAATACATCAGACATTTCAAAATATGACTTAACTATGTCTCTTTCTGGTATGTAATACGAGTCCTTATCAACACATTTATAATCTGTTAAGTAGTCTTGCATTTGGGGGTCTTCAGTTGAAAAAAGTCCTAGATATAATAAACCCTGTCGATTTAAACCCTTTAAACATGACTTTACGATACTTTGGGCTTCTGTCTTTTTCATAAAGTTTAATGTCCAAGTTGATATGATTAAACTATATGTGTTTTCTGTAATTTCAAACTCTTGAACTGTTTTTTCAAATAAATTGTATTTACACTTCGAATCCTCAAGTATTGACGCACACCGGCTTAAAGCCGTTTTTGAAACATCTATCCCTATAATAGGATGTCCTTTTAAGGCAAAGCTCAACACATTACGACCTTCACCAATACCAATATCAAGGACTGAACCTTCTTTTACGAGTGAACTATAGTCTTCAAGCATTTTTTCTTGGTCTAAACCCCATATGTCTCTTAACTTTTGATAACTCGATTCCCAGTTATTCATAAGCACTCCTTTTATTTGTCCTTATATCTCATATCTGGTTTGTTTTATTATACTCATGCCCTTCTGGATAAAACCAGTAGGAATGAAAACCGGACAACTGAGTCAATGCCCCATTTGGAACTTGCCTGAAAGCATTGTAAACATTTAAAAAGTCTCCAACACCTAAAAACAATGAGATCATACCAAATCCCCATAGGGCAGACCCTAAACCGGACTCGCTTACTGGAACAAACAACCATAAGATTAACGGTAACATTCCAAACACAAAACTTGGTAACAAACTCAGCATTATAAACCTCATTTTAGTAATTGGTGCTGTGGAATGGACAAATACAATTAAGTTTTTTGGCGACCACCATAGCTCAACTTCTGCTTCTTTTGGAAAACAAATTCCATGTAATAACTCATGTGGAATGACACATAAAAAAGCTATTAGAAATCCAAGTATGTATCCTGAAGAAAATAAGTTTTTAAGGTCAAAACTAAAGCCAAACTTTAATATGTAAAAGAAAATAAGCATTAAAACCACAGGTATTAGAAAGAAAGCAGCAGCTTTATTTAACGCTTCCATAGATTCAGGTTCTTCAAATTTGATTGCATTTTCAGGGAGTTGACCAATTGTTAACTGGTCTTTTGACTTAAACTCACCTTTTAGAATTAACTTCATAAGGTCTCACTTTCATTTAACAACAGCTTTCAACTGCTTAAAAATTTCATTTTCTCGCTTAGCCCACCCATTCGGATTGGCACACGATAAGTGTTTTTCATTCATTTGAACAGCGTCATCAAGTGTTAACCACACGGGTGTAAAGTCTAGGTCTTCTTCATAAGCATCCAGACTTTGCTCAACTTGAACGTCCGATATCTCACATAAATAATAGTGTGAATCCATTTCAAACAATGCTTGGTCATTGTATTCATCAATTTTACATTCGACCACTCGACCAATTTTATATAAAATCCGTGTTTCAACATAACCGGTTTCTTCAGCAACTTCACGAATTAAGGCTTGTTCAAAATTCTCATTAGGGTCCACACCACCACCAGGAAGCTTACAGTCACCCTTGTTTGACTTCAAAAGTAGAAGCTTCCCATCTTGTTTAATAACAGCTCTTACTGCAGTTCTTAAAGTAACAGGCAAATCAGGTCTTTTAGAAAAACCTAATTTTTTATCAAAGAGTAACTCCATATTCCCCCCACTATAAATCGACTTTCATAAGGATTGCAACTTGCTCTAAGTCGTTGGTTCTTTGTGGATACCTAGCAAAATCAATACCTGACACATCAAATCCACATTTTTCATAGAACTTAATTGCAGGATAATTAGTGGATTGTGTTTCTAGTCCAAGAATTCTTGCTTTTTTGTCTTTACCATATTGAATAATGTGGTCAATTACGGTCTGACCAATCCCCTTGCCATGATAAGCTTCTGAAATTCTAATATTTTCAATCCACATGGAATTATTCCATGCATAAAAACTTAATAGTGCAAATCCTATCAGTTTATTCGATTTATACACACCAAAAGAGTGGCCCTGGTCTATGATTTCTTGAAAATATGACAAGTTATCACTCGCCGGTTTCCATGTTTTAATGTATGCTTCATCAAGTTGTTTCTCAACAATATCAAAAGACAATGATGCATCATTTTGAATCATTTGAACCTGAAATATCTTACTGGTTTTGTAACCATTGTGTCCAAATCCATCAAAATCATTTTGTTTTAGGGTCTGAATAGCTTTAATTTCAATCATTTATCTCACCTGCATCTCTATGTACTTACAAACTTCTTGAATAGGTTCCCAATCAGATAGTTCATGTGCTCGACTTGGATATATCCACTGAAAATAGTCATGTTCATCAGATATTATTACTTCTGTATTCCCTGAGATTTTGGCTACATAACATACATCAGTCATGCGCATCATCACCCCATCTTTAGGTTCGTCATATGTAAACTCAAAAGGAAGGTCCAACCACTGGTCTATCTTATGAATACCTGTTTCTTCTTTTAGTTCACGAGCAGCTGCTTGAAAAGCACTTTCGCCTGATTCAATTCCACCACAAACAGGTTGCCAATATCCCGCTTTCTCTGGAATCCTTCGCAACATTAGAATTTTCTGACTTTTTGAGTTGTAAACATATACTTGGACATTCTTTCGGTACATAGTGCATCTCCCATCAGTTTGGAATCCACTTCAATCGCTATTAGTAAATCTCATATGTTTCAAATGCTTCATGGTTGGTTAGTTCATGTTTTTCGATTGTTCCATCAACATATTGCATCAAATACGCTTTTGCATTAACATCTGACTTTAAAACTCTAAACTTGTTGTCTACAAACTCGATGGCACAATTGTTATCAATAGCGATTCCACTTATTTTTATATCCGAAAGTTTCGTTACAAAATCTGCCTCTCTATTGCTTTCATTGAAATGAGGGCAATGTATCCCTTTAAGAAGTCCAAGACCTTCAACCTTTATATAAACCCACTCTTGATTTCCATCAAATGATAAAGAATCGCTATGACCACTTTCAAACCAGCATATCGATCCTGCACTTAGGCCTGCTAGAACTTTACCTTTACTATATGCTTCTTTTAATGAACGATCGACTCCATACTTTTTCCAGGTTTCCATCATCATTTTGGTGTTACCGCCACCTACATATATTAAATCAGCATGCATTATTTTTTCATATGCTTGTTTTTCTGAAGTTTTTCCTTGGAGTAAGTAGAGTACATCTGTATTACATCCTAGTTTATCTCCGTATACAGCTTTAAATCCTTCTACGTACCCTTCTGGCTCACCACTTGCTGTAGGAATAAATAGAGCATTTGGGGTTTCTACTCCAGTAGCTTCAACTATTTTTTTGTCGATTTCTAATGTTTCTAAATCAACAAGTTCTCCTCCACCAATTGCAAAAATGTGTTTCATGTCATCACCTCATAATTTTTTTACAATCTATATTTTACCATATTTTGAATATAAAAATACTGCCTACTACATTTTGTAATAGGCAGTTAATATAAAACACATTAACACATAAGTGTTACAGTATGCTTTTAAGAATCTCTATTTTCATTAGATCCTTACCGTTGTTCTTATCTTTTCTGTAGCTATCTAAAATCGACTTAGAATAAACTTTCAGGTACTGCTCTTCATTCAAGAGCAAGAACTCTATGTCCTGTTCTTTTAGAATCTCTATTGACTCAAATTCAATACCTGCAAAGTCATTCAACTCTTCAATATCAGAAAATGCTACACTGGTGTCTTCTCTTATAAATTCTCTCTCTTGAAGATCTACCAACTCGAATCCTAGTTCATTCATTAAAGTTATCAAACCAAACCACTGTTCGTTGAAGAATCGTTTAGGTAGTAATAGGTCGATATCTTTTGGGTCCATTGTATGACCCGTTCTAGTTTCCAACCCTAGTGAACCGTACAACAGTGGTATTACGTTAAGATTTTGATTCAGCTTTAATGTTACTTCTTCAAACACATTAAACATTTTGCTTCTCCATTGTCTGTCACACCATTTATTTCTTTATGTCATTCCTCAAAATCTTAGACATTTGATTAAGCAACTTCGTATTTTCGATTTCTCCTGACTGAGCCAGCAAGTGGGTAAAATTTTCAGCTAATGTTTCCTCTGGATGTTGGATATGACTGACATTAATCATTAGACTTGATTTGACCACAGGAGCCTCTTCAATATCTACCAACTTTTTTTCACCCTCTAAATAAACTTCAATACGTATACTTTCCAAAATGTCTTTTGTGTCATCTACATTATCACTTTTTATGGTTATCAGTGGTACTTCTAATTGATTCTTCTCATTAGCTATACCGGTTAATATCAAGGCGTCAGGATTATTGAGTGTTCGGTCCATTATACTGCTTGGGACTAAACCATCTTCAATTTCCACAAAACCCAGGAGTCCATACAGATTTCGACGTAATCCAGGGTTAAATCGAGATATAACATGAAAGTATTCATGTACTAACAACTTCACTAAATCTTCTTCGCTATAGAAATCTAGTTTTTTAGATGGAAGAACAATGCTATTTCCCCTAGTATAAGCACTGTTCCATTCGTCTCGACCGTCCGTTTTAATTATGTTGATAACACTTGGTGTGTGTAGATTGTATTTTTCTACCAACCGCTTCAATTGATTGATAGCAATGGTTAATTTATTATGATTTTCTTTTGTGGGTTCTAAGACACAGTCTCTTAAAAAAAGAACAAACTGGTCTAGTTCAACATCTTGATTAGCCTTACATTTTAGACGTCTCTCAACCGGCTTCATTTTAAGGAGGTAGTCATCAATTTTTGATATTTCATTTCGTGCATCGTATGTATTTAATATCTTAAATCTGGTCATACCATCCTCCAGTCACTTACAGATGTTTGGTCATATATACTGAGTCATAATAGATATTTTCCGAAACCTTTATATCATTTTTAAGTAAACCGACTTCCTTAAACCCATATTTCTTATACAATGCAATGCCTCTAAAATTCTCTGAAACAACATGTAAATCCAGTCGCTCAATCCCGTTTGAGTTGCACCAACTAATGCAGTCTTCTAACATCATTTTTCCCAGACCTGAGCCAGTATATTTTTCTTGTAAACCGATAGTTAGTTCTGCCTTGTGTTTTAGTCTTTGCTTCGATGATCTAGATAATCGAATATGACCCGCAAGTTGACCCTCTATGCGCAGTACTTTCCAGTACTTAAATGCCTTCTCACCATGTTCTATTGCTTCTTGTTCAATCTGTTTTGCTGGAACTTCATATTGACCACTTGGTCGGATCATGTAGGGATTTTCCGTATTAATAATCTTATGTAAGTTTATATAGTCATTCGCATCTTTAACAGCTATATCACTAAGAATAATCTGTTTATAATTCACTTATGACTCCTTTTTTGTGAGTTTTTCTTTAATATCATCCAACATTGTTTGATTAGCTGTATTAACGTTTGATGGAAAGTCATTCACATTAAAAAATTTAAGATCCACCGTTTCATCTCCGTCGATTATAAGATCTCCAGAATATGACTTTGTTTTATAAACTATGCTTACAAAGTAATATGCATTTCCATCTGGATATACATGGTATTGCGATTTTCCAGAATAGACGTTAAAAAGCTCAAGCTTATGAAGGGTTAAACCCGTTTCCTCATACACTTCTCGAATAGTTGTCTCTTCAGTAGACTCTCCTACTTCAATCCCACCACCGGGAATACACCATGTGTTGTCGTCCCCTCTACGCTGAAGTAAAACTTCATTCTTCTCGTTAATTATAACGGCTCCAGCAGCGTATGCATTCCTTACAGTCATAAGACTCCACCTCTATACACGTTCAATTTACATTAATTCAACAATATAGCCTATTAATTATAAATCGTATACTTGATTGGCTTTCGAGTTATATTTTACCATATGTCTTAACATATGTTTATACATTATGTGAAATAAATAGTCAGATATGATTTAAAAATAAAAAAATCCGGTGTAGTTTCACCGGATTTAAGTCTCATTTATTCTTTTGTATCTAACACGTCAGTTTTTACAACCTCATCGAACTCCTCAACAAAAATCTTGAACTGTCTCATCCATTTATCCCCTTGTTTCTTAAAAGCTTGTGGGAACAATAAAGTCATAAGTTTAGGTCTTATCCATGAAACGCGAGTATATTCGTACTCATATTCAAAACGAGTGCCACCATCTTCATCAGGCATGAACTTACAAACCATTGTATTGTCCATATGTTCATGATGATAAAATGCTTCAAATGAATCTGGTAGATTGTTATTAGTAATGGTCTCTTTTAGCTGCATTCCGCGCTTCCCATAATTGTAGTACATCATTGAAACAGCCCCTGTTTGTCCTGCTTCACCTTCTAGAAGTTC
>Ga0070725_10000352_pt1 | contig 33345 bp, 24 predicted proteins | sample tdDd002_FD_69781 | JGI IMG/M metagenome (GOLD analysis project Ga0070725, IMG submission 69781) | Marine sediment microbial communities from the Atlantic coast under amendment with organic carbon and nitrate - tdDd00.2 | ecosystem: Environmental > Aquatic > Marine > Coastal > Sediment | place... | reverse complement strand
TCTTCATAGCAGCTTCAGGTTGATCACCTTCCACAAACACACGATGACCTTCCTTGTCTTGAATTTGAAGCGTGATCGCCTCACCAGATTTGATTGAAAGTGCTATTTCCACTTCAACACGCTGAACTTGTCGTGCGTAAGATAATCTTGCTTCTTTAAGAAGCGAGTCATCTACAGTTCTATAAATAACTTCCCCAGGACGAACTGGGTACTGCATATTCATGATTATTTCTTGACCTGGTGCTGCGGATTTCACTCGTGCTCGTGCAATTTCAATAAACTCTACACGCGCGCCGACCGATTCATTTCCACGACGAATTTGGACTTCATCACCTACATTTAAAGTATGATCAATCCAAATCTTCATTCGTTTTCTATCTTTTTCGTAGTTCTTTACTGAACCGATCTTTACGCCAGAATGACCCGGCCATAGTGGATTCATTCTATCTTCTTGCTTGTCACCAAACAAATGACCTTTGGTGAATCCTCTTGTGAAGATTGCCGCTGTTTTCTCGTTCCAAGCTTTTAAATCAAATGGTTTCTTCTCAAGAGCAGCATTAATAGCTTCTCTATAAGCACGAACTACAACTGCAGCGTATTCAGGTCGCTTCATACGGCCTTCAATTTTAAAAGAGTTCACACCAGCTCTTATAAGAGCAGGCACTTCTTCTAGAGCTCTAAGATCTTTAGGGCTCAGTAGGTATTTTCCACTGTTGTGTTTTTCCGTTAAACCCGTGTTTACATCTACCAAACTATAAGGCTGACGACAACTCTGAGCACAACTTCCACGGTTTCCACTTCGTCCACCGATCATACTCGACATCAGACATTGTCCAGAATAAGAAATACATAGAGCACCATGAACAAAACACTCAAAGTCCATGTCTGTTTGCTTGCGAATTTCTGCAATCTCATTTACAGGCATTTCACGAGGAAGTACAACACGCTTCACACCTTGCTCTTGTAAATATCTCATATCTTCAGTGCTATGTGCAGTCATCTGCGTAGACGCATGGATCTCAAAATCTGGATACCGTTGTCTAATCATCTTAAGCACACCAAAATCCTGTACGATAACGGCATCAACATCTGCCTTGTACAGGAAGTCTATATATTCTATAAGTTGAGCGAATTCAGAATCAGCAATCAAAGTATTTACTGTAACAAATACAGATACGCCATGTTTATGACAAAACGCTACTGCATCTTTCATTTCCTCTTCGTCAAAATTTCCAGCAAATTTACGGGCACCAAAAGCCTTGCCTGCTAAATACACTGCATCTGCACCATTCCAGACAGCCGCTACCAATGCTTCTTTCGTACCGACAGGTGCCAACAATTCAATTTTTTTCATATAATCCTCCAGTCCATGATTCATATTTATAATATCATAGGATACGTATAAAAACGAGTCTGAGATATCATTCGAAACGGAGCTGTAATAATCGTTCAATTTTTTTTAACGATTCGCAAATATATTGCGCAATCAGCTCCAATAATACAGCATATAAAAGACCGTGGGAAAACCCACGGTCTCATTGATTCATTTGCTATTCAATTCATTATGAGCATGATGTGTCAAAGGTGTCAATAAATTCACTGAGTTCCAATCGACTTGCATCTCGGTCTGATTCAGCTTCTGCAAGTTTAGCACGCAGCAACTCCAGTTCAACATCTTTTTCTCTAGACGATTTCTCAAAAGACGCAGTTTTACTTTCTGCCAGCTGTAGCCTTTGATCTTTATCAGAAAGTTCAGCACAGACTCTATCAAGCTCCTTACGAAGTTCTAAAATTGAATGTTCGTAAGTTGTTGTGTTCACAACAAGTTTATCAAATTCATTTTCCACTCTATCCAGAGCTTCTGACTTTTCTTTAATCTCATCTTGAAAACGAATAAGAAGTGTTTTCATCGCCTTCAATTCTCCATCAGGATTATCAAGACGTTTTAATAATGCTTCTTTTTCATTTTTCAATTTAAGAAAATCATCACCTACATTGAGCGCAGTAAGAACGGCAACCCACGTGGTACTGAATTTTTTATTTCTTTCATGTATCGCGCGCATCTTATCATCTATAAGATTAGCTACGTTTTGTACGAATTCTCGGGACTCATCGCTTCTGATGGTATATTCTTGACCGAGAATTCGTACGGTCACTTTATTTTTAACGGTCATCCGTGAACAGCCCCTTTTTAGCTCAAATAATATACGCCATATTATTGATTGAGTCTAGTCTAATATATTGACAATTATCCCTAGATCAATATATTCGCCATGAGGTCGCGTATTCCTTCTATTCAACGAAAAATTATCTAATTTCAGCACCAGTTTCTGATTTCAATGCTTCTAGGATGTTCTCATATACAGCATTTACTTCTTCGTCTGTAAGCGTTTTTTCGCTGCTTCTGAAGCTTAGAGCATATGCCATTGACTTAAATCCATCCTGAATTTGCTTACCTTCGTAAACATCAAACAGCTTTACAGATTCAAGAATCTCGCCGCCATTATCAGTGATAACTTTCATAATTTTTCCTGCTTCTACGCTCTTTTCTACAAGAAGTGCAATATCACGTGTGCTTGCAGGGTACTTTGGTAGAGCCATGTACGTTCTATCTAGGCGTGTCAATTGAAGAAGGATATTAAAATCAATATCAGCAAGGTATGTTTTCACATCAATATCATAGTTTTCTAAAACTTTTGGATGAACTTCACCAATTGTTCCTAGAATGTGATTGCCCCAAACTAAAGTTGCACAACGGCCTGGGTGGAACGTTGAATGATTTGATTCCTTGTGGTACTCAACACCTTTAATACCTAAAACAGTAAACATTTCTTCGACACGGCCTTTTAAAGTGAAGAAGTCTTCCTCTGCACCGTAAGCACCTATACACAGTTGTTTCTTCTCAATTGGAATATTCACAACAGGCATTTCTCTTGGGAAGAATAGGTTTCCAATCTCAAATGCAACAGCAGTTTCTACAGTACGGTTAAAGTTTCTCGAAAGAACTTCAAGCATATTTGCAACAAGTGTTGTACGCATCATTGAGTACTCTTCGCCTAGAGGATTCTTTAACATAACAGCTTGTCTAAGAAGCGAGTCTTCAGTCAGTCTGATTTTATTATGCTGACTTGGACTTACAAATGAGTACGTAAGAATCTCACTAGCACCAACAGCAGTTAATGCATCTTTAGTGATGTCTTCAATGGTTTGTCCATTAGTCATCGCACCCCACTCAGAATCGTGTGGAAGTGTCGCTTCAATAGCATCGTAACCGTAGATACGAGCGACTTCTTCTAAGAAATCAATCTCTTCAAGTAAATCAAGACGATATGCTGGTGGTAGACAAGCAATTTTACCATCTTTCATTTCTGTTTTGATTTCCAGTTTGTTCAGAATTGCAGTGATCTCTTCTACTGTTAAGTCAATTCCCAGTAAACCAGTCACACGCTCTGGACGCACTAAAATCTCTTTGAGTTCTTTTGGTTCTGGGTAGACATCAATCATCCCAGCAACAACTGTACCAGCACCTAATTTTTCGATCAGGTGACAAACACGGTTAAGAACCTCAGGAATGTAAGCCGGTGAAACACCTTTTTCAAATCTAGATGAAGCTTCTGAACGAAGAGCTAGATCTCTAGATGTCTTACGAATATTAGACTTAAAGAAGTTTGCAACCTCAATAAGGATTGTTTTTGTGCCGTCTTTGATTTCTGTGTCCGTACCGCCCATAATTCCAGCAAGACCAACTGATTGCTTTGCATCGGCAATAACAAGCATGTCTTCTGTGAGTTTACGTTCTTCTTCATCAAGCGTTACAAGCACTTCATCAGCCTTTGCACGACGTGCAATCAGCTTATGGCCTTCAAGTGTTTCTAGATCGTAAGCATGGATCGGTTGACCGTACTCTAGAAGCACGTAGTTTGTAATATCAACGATATTGTTGACCGGGCGCATACCTGATTTCATCAGTGCAGTTTGCAACCATACCGGTGAAGATTCGATTGTAACGTCTTTAACAACACGCGCTCCAAAACGAGGGCACAAATCGGCATCTTCAATTTCGATTGTTGCATAATCATTTACATCGTCTACTTCTGTTTGAATAGACGTGTCAGGCATTGTCAGTTCTAAATCGAAAGTCGCAGCCGTTTCACGTGCCATACCTAAAATACTTAGACAGTCAGGACGATTCGGTGTAATTTCAAATTCAATAATATGATCATTTAATTCAAGAACTTCTTTAATATCTGTACCTAAAGCAGGCTCTCCTTGAATAATGTAGATCCCATCTGCATATTCCTTTTGAATAACCTTCTTTTCAAAGCCCACTTCTTCAAGCGAACAGAACATACCATTCGAAACAACGCCTCTAAGTTTGCCCTTCTTGATTTTTGCGCCATCATGAAGTGTTGACTTGTGAAGTGCTACAGGAATGTAGTTGTCTGGATATACATTTTGAGCTGCTGTTACGATTTGAATTGGCTCTTCTCCACCAACATCAACGCCAAGAACAAGAAGCTTATCTGCATCTGGATGCGGCTCTCTTGAAAGACATTTACCTACAACAATTTTATTAATTTGGCCTGCAGTAGAAACCACAGCCTCTGTATTTGAACCGGACATGATTAGACGATCTTCTAGTGTCTTAATATCAATGCCGTCAACATTTACATATTCTTTTAACCACTGAACTGGTACTAACATCTATATTCCCTCCTATCTAAAATTGGTCTATGAAACGCATGTCGTTGTCGAAGAATAGACGAATATCATCTATTTCAAGTCGAAGCATTGTAATACGGTCTACACCCATACCAAATGCAAAACCTGAATAAACTTCTGGGTCAATGCCACACTCAGCAAGTACATGAGGGTGAACCATGCCACAACCTAGAATTTCAATCCAACCAGTGCCACTACATACACGACAACCCTCGCCACCACACTTGAAGCATGTAACATCAACTTCAGCACTTGGCTCAGTGAATGGGAAGTGGTGCGGACGGAATTTTGTTTGAGTATTGCTACCGAAAATACGCTTGGCAATCATGTCCAACGTACCTTTAAGGTCAGCCATTGTGATGCCTTCACCTACAACCAAACCCTCAAGTTGATGGAACATCGGAGAGTGTGTTGCATCAAGTTCATCAAAACGGAAACAACGACCTGGTGAGATTATTTTAATTGGCGGCTTCATTTTCTTCATTGTACGAATCTGCACAGGTGAAGTATGTGTTCTTAGAAGTAGATCATCTGTGATATAGAACGTATCAGAAGTTGATCGTGCCGGGTGATCTTGAGGTGAATTCAGTGCATCAAAGTTATTGTACACTGTGTCCACTTCTGGACCCTCAGCAATTTTAAAGCCCATTCCGATGAATGAGTTTTTAAGTTCATCAAGAACCTTATTCAGAGGATGACGCTTGCCTGCTCTTTCAACTTTACCTGGCATAGTAACGTCAATGTTCTCTGCTTCTAGTTGCTTCTCAAGTTCTTTTTCTTTCATAGCATCTTTGTACTCAGAAAGAACTTTTTCAATATCAGCGCGTACTTCATTGGCCACTTTGCCAATTTCAGGACGCTCCTCCTTTGATAATTTACCCATACCTTTTAGAATGGCAGTTAAGTCACCCTTCTTACCAAGGTATTTAATACGAATCTCTTCTAATGATTGTAGAGACTCAGCTGCCTCAACAGAATCTTTGGCCGCTTGTAAAAGCGACGTCAATTGATCTTTCATTAATAAACTCCTTTCTTCATTTGATATATGTGAATTCCGGGACGAAATATTATCTGCTTTTTTGCATTAAAAAAACTTCGTCCACTCCAATTAATGAAGGGACGAAGTTTATAGTTAACTCCGCGTTACCACCCAGATTACCAGCTTATAAAAGCTGATCTCTCTTTTGTCATATAACGGTGACAACCGACAAAGACTACTATTAATTCACCTTTGTAGCTCATGAGGGAACTTCAATAACCGACACCTATAGGCTTACACCGACCGCCTACTCTCTGAAAGGTTTCAAGATATTTACTTTCCTCAATCATAGCTGATTTTAATTTATTGTACATTTATAGCTTGTATTATAGCATAGGGGACGATGAGGAGCAAGTTATGTCAAACGTTCATCCAACTAAAGCATTTTTTTCAGATATTGACCTGTATATGATTTCTTCTTCTTTGCGATGGATTCCGGTGTGCCTTTTGCTACGATTTTGCCTCCACCGTCGCCACCTTCAGGACCGATATCTATAATATAGTCACTACATTTGATCATATCGAGATTGTGTTCGATCACAATGACAGTGTTACCACCTTCGACAAGTCTTTGAAGAACTTGAATGAGGTTGCTTACATCATGTATATGAAGACCTGTTGTTGGCTCATCAAGTATATAAAGTGTTTTTCCAGTGCTTCTCTTCGAAAGCTCAGATGCCAACTTTATACGCTGAGCTTCACCACCTGAGAGCTGCGTTGATGGTTGACCCAAACGAATATAGTCGAGTCCAACATCGTGAAGTGTCTGAAGTTTTCTCTTTATTGCTGGTACATTCTCAAAAAACTTCAGAGATTCTTCCACTGTCATTTCGAGTACTTCTGAAATTGTCTTACCTTTATATTTCACTTGAAGCGTCTCTCTATTGTAGCGTTTCCCTTTACACACATCACATTGTACATAGACGTCTGGAAGGAAATGCATTTCTATTTTTATTATTCCGTCGCCTTTACACGATTCACAACGTCCACCTTTAACATTAAAGCTGAATCGGCCTTTTTGATAACCTCTCATTTTAGCTTCAGTCGTCGACGCAAATAAATTTCTAATATGATCAAATACACCAGTATATGTCGCAGGGTTGGACCGTGGAGTTCGACCAATTGGAGATTGATCAATATCAATCACTTTATCAATATTTTCGAGACCGTGAATTGCATCATGTTTTCCAGGACGTGTACGTGTTCTATATAGACTTGAAGCGGCTGCCTTATATAGTATTTCATTGACTAGCGAACTCTTTCCTGAACCCGAAACACCTGTAACACAAGTGAATACACCCATTGGGAATTCTACGTCAATTGATTTAAGATTATTCTCACGTGCACCTTCAACTCGAATCCAATTTTCACGAGGTTCCCGTCGAACGTCCGGCGTCGGAATTGAAATCTTTCCAGACATATACTGCCCTGTTAAGGAATTTTCATTACTCAGAATATCCTCGATGGAACCTTCTGCAACAATGTTACCACCATGTTCACCTGCGCCTGGTCCAATATCAACAACATAATCAGCAGATGCAATTGTTTCCTCGTCATGCTCAACGATAATAAGCGTATTGCCAATGTCTGTTAAGTTCCGAAGTGTCTTAAGAAGTTTTTGATTGTCTCTTTGGTGAAGTCCTATACTTGGCTCATCAAGGATATATAACACCCCAACCAAACCTGATCCTATTTGTGTTGCAAGTCTTATTCGTTGTGATTCTCCACCTGATAGTGATCCAGATGATCTTGAAAGTGCCAGGTAGTCCAGTCCAACGTTTTTAAGGAATGTAAGTCTTGCATTGATTTCTTTTAATATCTGATCTGCAATGATCGTTCTCTTTTGATCAAGTTCGACACTCTCCATAAAGACAATACAATCTTTAACAGCCATTTCTGTCACTTCAAATATATTTTTGTTTCCAAAAGTCACAGCGAGAGATTCCGCTTTAAGGCGTTTGCCGCCACAGCTGCTACACGGTGTTAAACTCATATAACTTTCAATTTTTTGACGCATGTAATCAGAGCTGGTCTCTTTGTATCTGCGTTCAAGGTTACCAATCATACCTTCAAATGGTGCCTTGTATTTACGAACACCACCATACTTACTTTCGTAATGGAACTCAATAACCCGTTCACCAGTACCATATAAAATGTCACTGATGACTTCATCTTTCATCTCGCTCATTGGCGTATCTAAAGTATAACCATGATCTCTTAATACAGACTCCACCATTTGCACATAGTAAGTCCCTTCACCAGATGTCGCTATTGGAACAACAGCGCCATCATTAACACTTAATGACTTATCAGGGATCACCATTTCAGGATCAACTTTAAGAAGATGACCAAGGCCTTTACACGTCTCACACGCACCATAAGGCGCATTGAAAGAGAACATACGCGGTTCCATTTCTGCTATACCAACGCCATGTTTTGTACATGCAAAGTTTGTATTGTATTGTAAATCATCACCATCTATAACATTTATGATTACAACACCTTCTGCCAGTTTCAATGCTGTTTCAACAGAGTCGGAAAGTCTCTGTTTTGACTCATGCTTAACGATGATTCTGTCAATGACAACCTCAACATTATGTTTCTTGTTTTTCTCAAGTTCAATTTCTTCAGAAAACTCCCTGAGCTCTCCATTAACACGTACTCGAACATAGCCTTCCTTTTTGAGTTGAGCCAGTTCTTTTTTATGTGTTCCTTTTTTCCCTCGAATAACAGGGCTCAATATTTGGATTTTGGTTCTCTCTTCCAAAGCCATAACCTGGTCAACAATTTGGTCTACCGATTGCTGAGAAATAATCTCTCCACAAATAGGACAATGTGGAATTCCAGCACGAGCGTATAAGAGTCGCAAATAATCGTAGATCTCCGTAACAGTACCCACTGTTGAACGTGGATTACGGCTTGTTGTTTTCTGATCAATAGATATCGCAGGTGATAATCCTTCAATATATTCGACATCAGGCTTTTCCATTTGACCTAAGAACTGTCTTGCATAAGCGGACAGACTTTCAACATACCGTCTCTGACCTTCAGCGTAAATCGTGTCAAATGCCAATGATGACTTACCAGATCCACTGAGGCCAGTCACAACGATCATCTGCTCTCGCGGTAATTTTATATCAATGTTTTTAAGATTGTGCTCTTTTGCGCCCTTCACTACAATGTAATTCTTACTCATAAGTCACCTCAATAATGTTCTACTCTTTTTCAAGTTTTTTCTTTAATTCTATGATTCGATCACGCAGTTCAGCAGCTCTTTCAAATTGTAGCGCTTGAGACGCTGCAACCATCTGATCTTCAAGTTCTATAATATATTCTTCAATTGATTCCACTTCTAAGATATCTTCTTGTAGAACCGCTTGATAATCCTCTTCGTCCTCAGCAGCTTTTGTTGCTTGAATCGTAGTATGAATATTCTTTTTGATTGTTGTTGGAGTGATGCTGTGCGTTTCATTATACTCTTGCTGCACTTCACGACGACGGTTTGTTTCTTCAATGGCCACAGACATGGACCTTGTAATCTTATCTGCGTACATAATAACAAATCCATTTTCGTTTCTTGCCGCTCGACCTACAGTTTGAATCATTGATGTTTCAGAACGCAGGAACCCTTCTTTGTCTGCATCAAGGATTGCCACAAGTGAAACTTCAGGTAAATCAAGTCCCTCTCGTAAAAGGTTGATTCCTATGAGGACATCAAAAACACCCAATCTTAGATCCTTAATAATTTTCATTCTTTCAAGCGTGACAATATCAGAATGGAGATACTTTGCTTTTACATCCATCTCCTTAAAATAATCTGATAAATCTTCCGACATTTTTTTGGTCAGTGTTGTCACAAGAACACGTTCGTTACGCTCAATACGTTTTAATATTTCTGCGTAAAGATCATCAATTTGACCTTTAACAGGCCGAACTTCTATCGGTGGGTCAAGAAGGCCTGTCGGACGTATAATCTGCTCAACAATTTCAGTACTATGTTCTTTTTCATAGGGTCCTGGTGTGGCACTAACAAACAGACCTTGCGGCATGATTTCTTCAAACTCAGTAAAATTCAATGGTCTATTATCAAGCGCAGAAGGTAATCTAAAACCATAATCTACTAGATTCTGTTTCCTCGATCTGTCACCACCAAACATACCTCTGATTTGCGGTAAACTTACATGTGACTCATCAACAACAACCAAAAAATCATCTGGGAAGTAGTCCATGAGTGTGTATGGTCTACGCCCTGGTGGCAGATTGTTAATGTGCCTTGAATAGTTTTCAATACCTTGGCAGAAACTCATTTCTTTCAACATTTCTATATCATATCTTGTTCTTTGCTCAATTCTTTGAGCTTCTACAAGTTTGCCTTCATCTTTAAATTCTTTAAGTCTATCTTCAAGCTCGGTTTCTATGGCTATAATCGCACGATCTATATTTTCACGGCTGGTTACATAATGGGATGCTGGAAATATTGAAATATGCTCTCTAAGTCCAATAATCTCGCCCGTAAGAGCATTCACTTCAGTGATACGATCAATTTCATCACCGAAAAGTTCAATTCTCACAACATTTTCTGATGCTGCTGCAGGGAATATTTCTATTACATCACCACGTACGCGGAACGTGTTTCTAACAAAGTTTATATCATTTCTCACGTACTGAATTTCAACAAGTTGTGAAAGAATACTTTCTCTTGATCGCTCCATCCCCGGACGCAGTGATACAACCATTTTTTTGTAATCAATTGGTGCACCAAGTCCATAAATACATGATACTGACGCCACAATAATGACATCTCTTCGTTCATAAAGAGATGCTGTTGCCGAGTGACGGAGTTTATCTATTTCATCATTGATAGATGAATCTTTTTCTATAAAAGTATCAGAATGAACAACATAAGCTTCAGGCTGATAGTAATCATAATATGAGACAAAGTATTCCACAGCGTTTTCTGGAAAGAACTCTCGGAACTCACTGCATAACTGCGCAGCCAATGTTTTATTATGTGCAATAACCAATGTAGGCCTTTGTAGTTTTTCAATAACTTTTGCGACTGTATACGTCTTACCAGATCCCGTAACTCCAAGCAATGTTTGACACTTACTTCCGCTGGTAATACTCTCTGTAAGCTGTTCAATAGCCCGGGGTTGATCTCCTGTCGGCTCAAATTCAGATACCACTTTAAATTGATTCATAAATCACCTCGATCCAAACGTTTGTTCGATACAATGTTTATTATATTCTATGGGCAATCTCACGTCAAATTTTCTTTAAGGTCAATATGTAGGACTTCTAATCCTGCTCTCTATTCATACCCACTGGACTGCATTACATTTGAAATCTTAAAAATATTCACCCACTTGATCCCAATCTCTTTGATTGTTCTCAAGTGGGATTTTATAACCCACAATTTCAGTATACATTAATATTTCGTTTAGATACTGCTATTCATAAAAAAATCAAAAAGAAAAAAAGAGCAACCATGATACAGTTACTCTCTCCCATTATTTTAGAAAGACGGTGTGTTTATTTAGATTAGAGCTTCAAAGTAATCAGCTGTCGAATCCGTAGTATCTTCTTCGGATTCCTCTAAAGCTTCTAAGTATGATTCTAGTAAATCAGCTTCTGTTACTTCATCCGTTTCCTCTGTTTCATACGCAGCAAGCATTTGTTGTAATTGAGCTCCATTGATCGAACCTTGAGCGCCTTCCATACCACCTGGGCCACCTTTACCACCTTTGCCACCTGGAGGACCACCTTTACCTCCAGGACCGCCCATGCCGGCTATTCTGCCCATACCTTCTGACATCATTTTCTGCATGTTGTCTTTCATCTCATCACCAAAACTTTTCATTTCGGTGTCAGTTAAAGAACCGTCTCCATCAGAGTCAATTTTTGAAAATAACTCCGCGCTTTTTTCATCGTTTTCACCTAAAGTAAGAAATTCGTCCATATCAACAGCTTGATCGCCATTAACATCAGCATTTTCAAATTTCTCTTGTGGTTTCATGTTTTGCATTTGCCATGAGCTATTATAACCTGAAATTCCACCAACCATAATCGCACCTCCGATACTTTCCTATGGGATAAGGGGTATTGTTAGTATAGTTGTATCAAACTATTGTTATGGTTTTACGATGAAATTGTGATGGAACTGTGATGGTTTTCGAAACAATAGCCATGACCTCAAAAAAAACAAAAACGCCCGAATTTACGGGCGTTTTGAATACTAGATTTCATTTATACTTCACTTAACGACTCAGAATTTATACCTTTGTCATTTAACCTTCTCTCAACAAATCGGTTGAACATATTTCGAATTACAGCCATCACAGGAACACAAATCAACATACCCAACAATCCGAATAATCCTCCACCAATTAAAATGGCTAAGATAATCCAGAATGGAGATAGGCCTACTGAGTCACCCAGAATATATGGCCCAATAATATAACCGTCTAACTGCTGGAGCACTAATATGAATAGTGCGACCCATACCGCTGTAACGGGGCTTGAGAACAACGTTATAATAACCGCTGGGATTGCTCCAATAAATGGACCAAAGTATGGAATCATATTGGTAACTCCAATAATGATCGACATCAAAAGTGCGTATGGCGCACCTATAATCACCAATCCAACGAAACAAATTATACCGATTATTAGGGAATCAATCATCTTACCTATTATATATTTTGAGAAAATATCATCCACTTCGTGAATAAACGTCACCATGGCATTCGCATGAGCCTCTTGAAGAATTGCGAAATTAATGCGTTTGATACCCATCAAGAAAGCTTCTTTGTCATTTAACATATAGATTGAAATAATCAATCCAATGAAAATTTTAAACACACCTGACGTGATCCCAAATACACCTGTTAGTAAACCTGTCAAAATTGTGTTGAATGAAGCTGATGCTTTATCAAACAACTCTTGCATTGACGTCAAATCAAAATTCTCAAGCGACTCAATCAATCCAAGTTTTTCAAGTTCAGCATACTGCTCTATTCCCCACTCTTCTGCTGTGCTTACGTATCCAGGCACGTTTTTCAATATTTCTGTGATACTCTGAGCAATGCTTGGAATTACAAGTGTGAAGAATAATCCCACAATGCTAATAATAATCAAATACACAAGCGCAATACTAAGTCCTCGTCCCAGCTTTAGTTTTGTCTGTATTTTTACTAAAAGCGGATTTGCCAAATATGCAATGACAAATGCCCATATAAATGGTACGAGTATAGCCACCACCAACTGCACAAAGCCACCAACTGATTCAATTCGATCAAGTAACTTATAGGCAATCATAGAGAATATAATGACTGGTAAATAAGCTATATAGGGTATTCTCTTCATTCGTAAATTACTCCTCTAATTGTGTTTGCAGAACTTCAATCGCTTTTTGAAGTTGAACATCGTCTTCATCTGTTGGTTCTTCAATATCATAATAACTTTCTGGCATCTCGATCATAACATCAGGTTCAATACCAATGCCATGAATATTGCGGCCATTTGGAGTGAAATACTGAGATGTCGTGAGTTTAAATCCAGTTTCATCATCAAGTGGAATAACAGTCTGAACGATACCTTTACCAAATGTTGTTTCACCAACAATTGTTCCTGAATTTGAATCTTGGACTGCACCGGCAAGTATCTCTGACGCACTCGCTGAACCACCATTTGTAAGAATAACCATTGGAAGATCAACTTTTAAGAATCCTGATTTAAATTCTCTTCTTTGGCCTGCACGATTTTCCGTGTAAACAACCATCTGGCTTCCGAGAAGCTGATCTGCGATATCTACAACTTCACCAAGAGAACCGCCAGGGTTATTTCTAAGATCTATCACAAGACCTTTCGGATTGTTCTTTTGAACTTCTTCAAGCTGCACTTTAAAATCTGATGCCGTAATCTGGTCAAACATTGAAATTCTAATGTATCCAATATCATCGTTTAACATTCTTGATTTGACTGTTTTAAGTCGAATTTCTTCCCGTGTAATCGCAACATCAAATGGATCGCCTTTGCTTTCACGGTAAATTGTAATATTTACATCGGTTCCAGGCTCGCCACGCATCATACGAATCGCTTCATCCATAAGCTCAGCATTTACATCTTTGTCTTCAACTTTTATGATTTTATCACCGGACATAAGTCCAGCTCTTTCACCAGGTGTATCTTCAATAGGCGCGATAACTGTGATCATTCCATCTTCAGTTGGAGCCACAATTATACCAATGCCTCCATAAACACCTTCATTGTCTTCAGTGAATTTCGAAAAATCTTCTTGATTCATATACACAGAATATGGGTCATTAAGAGACATGAACAGACCTTTTAAAATACCATCGATAAAAAGTTCTTCATCAAAGTCTTGGTAATAGTTTTCAAGGATGAACTGTCTAAGCTCTTTAACCTTCTTAAATGTATCTGAGTCACCATTCATACTTTCAAATTCATCTTTAGAAATTAGAAGTTTGTCTCCAACTTCAATCGCTTCCTTGGTCCCTGAGTGGAGAGATTGATAATAATCATAATCCTCTTTTGAAATCGTAATACCATCTTCAGATTCCAAGGATGTAATTTGTGACATACTTGTACTATAATACGTGACTGCACCTGTAGCACCGTTTGTTAGTAATAACAGTACAATACCCCAGATGATAATGCTTTTTTTATTAAACATATCAACACCTCAATCTCTATCTACGGTTGAACATACTCCATAGGATCTACCATCTCGGCATCTAAACGAACTTCAAAGTGAAGATGTGCACCAGTGGAATTCCCTGTACTACCTGCTTCTGAAATCGATTCACCAATGGATACTTGCTGTCCCACTTTCACCTTCAACTTAGAGTTGTGAGCATAAAGTGTGACGATACCGCCACCATGATCAATCATAATACATTTTCCATATCCGCCGTACCAATCGGCATAAATAATCGTCCCACTTTGTGCCGCTGTAACCGTTCCACCAGCCGAAACGGCTATATCAATACCCGTATGCAGCTTTCTTGTTTTATAGATTGGATGGATTCGGTATCCAAAAGGGGATGTAATTCTAGTATACCCAGGAGAAGGCCAAGCCATCGATCCACCTACATAATTTGCTTGTAATTTTAACTTTTTCAGAATTTGAGTCAGTTTTGCCGCATCTTCGGCGAGTTCATCTTCTTTTGCCTCTAAGGCTTTAATATCTTTTGTTAATGCAAGTTTTGCAGTTTCAAGTGATGTCATATCATTATGAATCAGATTTTTTTTCCCATCTAACTGATTGAGCTGAACTTGCCGTTCGTCTTTATACGATAACAGTTGCGTTCTTCGATCCGCAACCATCTGCTTTTGCTCACTCATATAATCAATGAGATTAACATCATGCCTATATATCTTTTGAAGCATGTCAGCGCGAGATAGAAGATCTTCAAAGTCCGATGAACCGAGCAATACTTCAATATAGCCGACTTGCCCTGTTTTATACATAACCCTCAGCCTAGAATTCAACAAATCTTTCTTCATATTGATGCTTTCTTCAGCGAGTTTTAAATCTTCCTCGGCCTCATAAATTTTAATTTCTGTAGCGCCAACTTCTTCAGTTAGTCTGCTCATTTCAACTTCTAGCTTTTTCACATTGGTTTCAAGGTCTCTAATATTTCTGAGTACCTTATTCTGTTCATATTTCTTATTGGACCTTTCTTTATCAAGGGCCTTAAGCTCATCTTCAACCTTATTGAGTTCATCTGATTTATTCTGAATTTCATCATTACCAAATGTAAGCGTTTGAGGCATCACTGGCACAAGTAGAAGAATGCATAAAAGAAACAATATACTTTTACTCATATTTTTCTGGATCATTATGCCGACCTCCTATACATGCAGATACTTTCTCATAGAGAGTAAACTTCCCAGTGCCCCAATACCCGCACCAATGACAATGAAAATAACCAACAAGTCAGATACGATTGTCTGAGTTGATACCAAGTAAGCGGCAATCAATACATAGAACTTTGAAGTGAATAAAGTATATGTGTACGCATAGCCTGCATATAGAATTCCAATGGCTATAATCGCACCGAATAATCCCAGTAGCGTACCTTCCAATAGAAACGGCCAACGAACAAACCAGCTTGTAGCACCAACGTATTTCATAATACCAATTTCACGACGTCTTGCATTCACGGCCAACTTTACTGTGTTATGAATAATAAACGTTGAGATTGCAACAAGTATAAATATAATGACCATACCTATGTTTTTAATATAATTAGTGACTTCAATAATCTTAACAACCACATCTTGATAGAATTTTACTTCTTCAACACCTGGTAATTGATTAATCTCTTCCACTACATATTCTGCATAACCAATATCGTATAAACTCACGATATAAGAGTTTGGTAACGGATTTTCTTCCAGACCTTCAAGTAGAAATCCATTGCCTTCCCATTCGAGCTTCATTTTACTGAGTGCCTCATTTTTTGTTTCAAAGTATATTTCCTTCACACCCTCAAGCCCATAAAGCCGCTCTCCAAGCGCATCAACTTGACTGCCATCTAAATCATCAACCAAGTAGACTTGCACAGTATCAAATTGATCTTTGGCGCCTTGAGCAAGACTTGAAATATTAATAATTAACACAAATATGATTCCAAGTATTAAAAGTGTCGCTGCAACTGATGTCATTGATGCAAACGACATCAATCTATTACGCCACAGATTTTTTAAACTCTCACGTATTGTATAGCTGAATTGACTAATCTTCATATCCGTATTGACCTCCTAGTTCATCTCGGACAATACGTCCACTTTCAAGCGCAACAACGCGTTGCTGCATGATGTCTACAATCTCTTTATCATGAGTCGCCATAAGAATGGTCGTTCCACGTCGATTGATTTGTTTTAGAATTTTCATGATCTCCCAAGATGTTTCAGGATCAAGATTCCCTGTTGGTTCATCTGCAATAAGAATAGGTGGATTGTTGATCATTGCTCGCGCTATCGATACACGCTGCTGCTCACCACCAGAAAGTTGATTTGGATAACACTTCTGTTTATCTGCAAGACCAACCACAGATAAAATCATTGGGACATTTTTTCTTATCTCCCGAGGAGACGCACCTGTAATTTCCATGGCGAATGCCACGTTTTCAAAGACTGTTTTATTTTGTAGAAGACGATAATCCTGAAAAACAACACCCATTTTACGACGCAAAAACGGCACAAGTCGTCTGTGTAAATGTGATACCTCAGTATCATCTACAAAAAGTCTCCCTTTGGTACAATTTTCTTCTTTCAAAAGCATTTTAATCATTGTTGATTTTCCAGCACCACTGGGACCCACCAAAAAAATAAAATCTCCTTTTTTCACATGAAGATTTATATCAGAAACGGCCAACATGCCGTTTGAATATCTTTTAGATACACCTAGCATTCGTATCATCGTAACACCTCTCAAAGTTCACATTCTAAAATAACTGACAAGACTAGATCGGTAAAAATTATGAACATTTTCCTCTACTATTCATTATAATGGTTATAAGGCATTTTTCGTACCGTTTTTGATTAAATAATGATTACAATTTTGGGGGTTCTGATGAAAAAAACACTTAGAAAAGGCTTGATTCAAAAACGCAGGGCACTTGGTGATGATATTTGGGCCGAAAAAAGCTCTCAAATTATGTCATATATCCAAAACTCAGACTTTGTGCAAGACTCTGATACTGTCATGATATTTATGGATTTTCGTAAAGAAGTGAAAACTGCGCCAATCATCGAATGGCTCTGGTCTTGTGGCAAAACAGTTGTTATACCAAGAGTGAAAAAAGGCGAACCACTCCTTGAACTCTGCATTATTAAAGAATTTGGAGATATGAATTTATCCAGTCTTGGAATTCTTGAACCTAAAGAGGACCACACTTTATTTGCTACGCCTGAAAGCATTGACTTCATTTTCATGCCTGGAGTTGCTTTCACCAAGCACGGCGGACGTCTTGGGTATGGCGGCGGGTACTATGATCGATTGATTCCTATGACAAATAGCGGAGTACCACTAGTGGCGCTCGCATTTGATCTCCAGATCGTTGACGCCCTTCCACTGGAAGATCATGATCAAATTATGGATAAGATCATCACAGAATCAGGCATTATTAACTGCAAAGAATAGTATGACTTATAGATGTTTAACTCAAAATAAGAGACCAGAAATAGTATTCTGGTCTCTTATCAGTATTAATCTCATTTTTACTTCTTATCTTTTTTCTCTTCCGGTTTTTCTTTATCTACATCATTCTCTTTATCGTTATTGTCTTCAGTTGATTTGCTGCGTTTTGCATCAGATGCACGCTTTTTAAGCGGTTCTGCAAGTTCTTCAAGACGCTTGTCTACAAGGTTATAGAGACTATCCTTTTCGAAGCGGCCGTTACGTGTGCGTTCGCCCGCATGTATATCCATTAAGACCTCAATACCTTCATCAATTGTATGAACAGAATAAATACTGAAGTTACCTTCTTTAACAGCTTCAAGCACTTCTTTTGAAACCATTAAATTCTTTTCATTTTGATGCGGAATCATAACGCCTTGATGTCCCGTAAAACCTTTCATTTTACAAACTTTAAAGAATCCATCAATTTTCTCATTCACGCCACCTATCGGTTGAATTTCGCCGCGTTGATTGACTGAACCAGTTACTGCAATAGACTGTTTAATAGGAACACCTGATAAACTTGAGAGAATCGCGTATAATTCAGTACTCGAAGCGGAGTCACCATCAATACCTGAGTAAAGTTGTTCAAATACAACTTGTGCAGTTAAAGCCAATGGTTTCTTCTGAGCAAATTTTTGTCCTAGATACCCAGTCAAAATCATGATTCCTTTATCATGACTTGATCCACTTGCACGAACCTCTCGCTCAATATTAACAATACCAGCGCGACCTTTATACGTCGATACAGTAATTTTACTTGGTTTACCAAATCGGTACTGGCCTGTACCCATAACAGCGAGACCGTTTATTTCACCGACTTTTTTGCCATCAACATCAATTAAATAGTCACCCTTTTCAAACATTTCAAGGACGAGCTCCTCAATTTTATTGTTTCTGTTTTCAAGCTCTACGAGTGCTTTTTCAACATGCTCGTTTTCAACTTTTTCATCACCATAATACTCTGCCCAGCTATCCGCTTCATAAAGAATATCAACAAGTTTGTTAAGGTGTGAACTCAGCTTATCTTGCTCATCTGCTTCTCTGGAGCTAAACTCTATGATTCGTCCTACTGCACTTTTACTGAAGTGTCTGAGGTTGTCCTTATGAACGTGTCTGGCAATAAATCTTGATAATTTTTCAATGGTTTCTTTATCTCTCTCAAGAGTGGATTCAAAATCAGCCATAATTTTGAATAATTTTCTAAATTCCTCGTCATAAGCATAAAGCAATTGATATGTTCGAGCATCACCAATAACGACGATTTTTACATCAAGCGGAATAGCTTGAGGTTTAATTGTCGTAGAAACGATCGCACCTGTAATGCTTCCAATTGATTCAATTTGAATTGTTTCGTCTAATAAAGCACGTTTCACACTCTTCCAGGCCATAGGATTAATAAGAATATCTTTAGCAAGGACAATCAAGTATCCACCATTGGCTTCATGTAAAGAACCAGGTTTGATCATTGTAAAATCTGTTTTCATGACGCCCATTTCATTTCTATATTCAATGCGTCCCATCAAGTTGTAATATGTTGGATTAGAGGCAAATACAATCGGTGCGTGTTTTGTCTCTGAGTTGTCAATAAACATATTCAATTTATAACGATCAAAAAATGCTTCAGTGTTTCTTGCTTGCAGCATCATAAGTGGATTCTGCGGTTGTTGCTCTTGTTCTCCTCTGAAGTTGTCAACATGTTCTACGATGTCATCCACCACGGAGTCCAGATACACTTTCACATCGTCATTGGTCTTAAACCGATCTCTTATATTCATAAGATGATAACTCGCGACGCGGCGTGTCATTTGTTCATCTAAATTTTTAACTTTCTGACGGTAACTTTCTTCTTCCTGCTTCAACTTATTGAACAATTCCACAGTTTCAAGACTTAATTTATTTGAATTTGACTTGAGCTTCTCATATTGTTCATCAGTGATGCTACGGTACTCTTCTTCACTCATAGCTTCACCATCACGAAGAGGAATACTAACTAGACCGCGTTCATTTTGCGTGAACATAAATCCATATTTCTCACCAATCGTATTCAGCTCCGCTATAATGTGTTCACTGTTTCTTGTGTACTCTTGAAGAACCATCGACTTCGTATTCTCATAATCTTTACTGTTAAAGACTTCTTTAATTTCTTTTTTCAAAAATTCAATCGTACGATCAAATATTTTAATAAACTCTTTTGCTTGCCCCGCTTCAAAATTTAAGGCAAGTGGATTGTGGAAGTCTTTAAAGTTATTTACATAAACCCAGTCATTTGGAACAGGTCTCTTAATAGCTTGTTCTTCAGTCATAAGTTTTACATAACTATTACGACCGGTGCCCCAAGAACCAGAAACATAAACATTATAGCCACGCTTTCGAATAGATAGGCCAAAGTCCATTGCCTTCGATGCACGTTCCTGACCAATGATGCCATGAAGCGGTGCTAATTCTTCCGTTGACTCAAAACTTAAACAATCCATTTCACACGGTGCCGTTAGTTGTTCTGGCGATAGTTTATACTTCTCTAGGTTGATATTTTTTTTAGTCATATGTATTCCCCCCATCTTCAAGGTAAAATTCGAAAAATTCATTCTTTCAAGGGATATACCCTATCCTATTAAAAGAATTCAATATTCAACCAATAAATACCTGTTTTATTATTCAGAAAATTATAAATCTTATGTCAATCATAGTCGTTTGTTAGTGGTTTAATACCCATTTATTAAAAATAAACGTAAAAAAGTCACCTTTTCAGGTGACTTTTTTCATTTCTACTTTAGTTCTATAAGTTGCTTTTCTTGAGTTATAAAAATTGGCGATTTGATCCAACTTGCATATTCCGTATCAGAGTAGCGGGGATTGAGATGAATAAGACCTACAGCCTCAATATTTGATGTCTTTTGATGCCTTTTCATCAATTCTAATATTGAATCCATACTTGCGTGTTCCTGAGCGCTCTCGTCATCTTTAGCCCAACATTCATGAAGAAGCAACCTTACATTTTTTTTAAAGGTTTTATCATCAACACACGTGTCTGTTGCAATGTGTAGTTGATCATCAAACGTTAACCCGAAGGATGGCAATGTGTGCTTTTGAGGTTGTATTGCCACATGAATTTCACCAATGTCAAATCCCGTTTCGTTATAATCTTTACACTCTACTGATTTTGCAATGGTTTCATATCCTGTTGTTCCGTATGGTTGCTCAAGGTGCTTTTTAATCACCTTTTCACATGTTGTATCATAAGCTGGTGCCCCTGGTCCCCAAATAGTGACACTCTTTTCACTTAAAAACTTTGGCAAATAGAATAGACCAACCAAATGATCTAAATGATAATGTGTCAATATTAGATCCACATGTTTATACCGATCTAATATAACTTCAAAACCTAGTAAATTAGAAATACCAGTGCCTGCATCAACAATGATCAATCGTTCTTTATATTCTATCAGTAACGCATTGGTTTGACGCCCATGAGCAGGCATCCAACCTCCTATACCAAGTGGCCAAATTTTCAAGTGCATTTCCCCCTTATGAATATTAATTATTTGACACGAACGCCTGAGTGAGATTGTTTGCCGTCCTTATACAGCCTGATATACTTTATTTCGCCATCAGGCGCTATGCTTAAATCTGTACAATTATAATCATTGCCACCTGAATCAAGCGTATCAAATTTACCCGTTCTCATACTATAGATATAAACACCTGCAGGGTGCATTTGCTCACTCTCAGTTCCAGTATAGACAATGTTTGGATTCTCATTTAAGTAAACAAAATAGGCCTTATCTTTACTCCAAATTGGTAATCCACGATATTCCATTGACGCCACTGTTTTTCCCGATTCTGTATTTACCAAATATCCCTTACGAAGATTTTCCACCTCAGTTTCAATGATCACGTGTACGTTATCAAATGACCAGTTTGTCAATTTTACATTATCAAAAACACCCAACCTCATAATTGAGTTGTCATCACTTTTAAGCATATAAAGCTCACCACGACTTGAATCACTGGTTACCCAAATTAATTTTCTCTTTTCATCTAAAGAAGCATTCAGTTTATAAACCGTGTCATATGATTCAAATAATGACAGTAATGATTCATATGTCAATTCTTCAGTGAATGATTGGAACATCAGACGCACAAGTTGACTATTTTCTACTTTTAATTCATCAATCACTTGCGGATCAATACCTTGTGTTTGTTCACGCCCACTTAAGTCTGTTAATTGGGTTATAGCGCCTTGTAGTTGTACGTCTAAATCAATCAGCTGTTTTTCGAGATTCTGTATTCTTCCTTGCTGTGCTGAGACAACCAATTCCATGTCTTCTAATTGCGATAATAAGAATGCTTCATCTGAAATAGCACCACTTTTACAACCCGAAAGCAAGACAATGCAGAATAGCAAGCAACTTATTTTTTTCATTGTTTCACTCCGTTCTCGATTTGAAATATCTATAAATCTTCCTTTATCACTTCGAACCCGGACCTACTTCTCTAAACTAAATCCATCTTCCACACGTTCACTCATATATTTAAGTGTGTCTCTTACACCTTGGTTATAGGCCTCTGTTGCTAAATTTTCAACAAAGAAATCAAGAACCAACATAGCTGCTAGATCACCAAGGTCGTCACCACGTTCTTCCATAAAGAAGTTTTGAATATCACCAATCATACGTTTTTTTGTTTCGTCATCAAACTTTACTGGTTGCTTTCTCACTTTGACACCTCCATTGTTTATTGTAATTGTTCATTACTAAATCGACTTTTTTATTTTGTGAATCTATCTATAATTTTTAACTGCTTCAAGCGAACCACCAATTGTATTTGAGAAAAATCCGCTTCGCCTCCAAGGAGTTGGTACAATTTATTAATGCGTCCCTCTTTTATAGAAGCTTCTAAAACCATTTCAACCACTGTATTCTCTGGCAACTCACTCTTTATTTCTTCATGATACTTCTGCCAGTTTTCTATGGTCAGCCAATCTAAAAAGTATTTTTTAACGGTTACGGGCTTCACCTTCATTTGCTCAGCAATGGTGTCTATTTGCAGACCTTTTTCAAAACAGGCCTCATACTCCAATATACGTGCGCTTTTCTTCTTAGGTGCTTTCTTTGAGCTCACCCATTTCTCCCAATCCAGCACTTCTGACATGCTTAGAAAAGCTTTTGCTGTAACTTGAGCATCTTCCAAGGCTCTATGGGCTCTATCATTTTCTAATGTAAAGAACGCTGTTAAGTCAGATAGCTTTGCACCAGGCGTATCAATACCCTGTGCCTTTTTATAAGCCCTAAACATTCGCATAGTGCAAATATAATCATCTATTGGATCTAGCTTCGCATCACGAAGTGCATTATTAAGAAACCGCATATCAAAAGATGCATTATGCGCAACAATCAGTTTACCTCGTAAAAATTTAGAAAAACCAGCGATCACCTCTTCAAGTGCTGGTGCCTCTGTGACCATGCTTGTTGATATTCCTGTTATTTGTGTAATCCGTCTTGAAATCGGACGTCCCGGATTAATCAATGTGCTTCTTTCGTCTTTCACTTCACCATCTTTAATCCATACATATCCAATTTCTATTATCGTGTCTTCATTTCGAAGACCTGTCGTTTCAAAGTCTAATACTACAAAATCCATTTCTATTCCTCTCAATCTATTGTCTATTAATGAATTATACCAAAATTCCAATTGGAGTCCTATGACTATTGTTGAATAAAAAAAGCCGCAAGAGTAATATGAACATCACTCTTGCGGCTTATCATTCTATTTTTTATCTACTCTTCAATCTCATTTGCATCTAGACTCTTTAGCCAGTAAATCAAGGCAGCTGCACCTATGGCCAACTTAAAAATCGCCATCACATCATGAATATGAATTTCAATCTGACAAAATGCAAACTTCAGGTTGGTCGTGGGTTTATTTCCATTACCAGAACCTATCGTAACACGTCTACTTGGTTTAAATGGCATCGTCAACATCCTTCCTGAGTATTAATAGCTACACCGCCGCATCTCCCGATTATAACTGCAAAGGTTTGTTCAGCATTTTTCTATACTGATGACCCCAACACTCTGTCACAATTTTGCGTGCTGCAAATAGTGACGTTAAGGATGGGTCAAGTTTTGGTGCCACTTCAACAATATCAAATCCAATAATCGGGAGTTCAAACAAACCGTAGAGTAAATCCAGAAGCGCACGACTTGTCAGTCCGCCGAATTGAGGTGTTCCAGTTCCAGCTGCATAAGCAGGATCCAGACAATCAATGTCTAAGGTCAAATAAATTTTATCAAACCGCTCCATTTTTGCTTTAACCTGTTGCAAAACATGTTCAACACCACGTTGATTGAATTGATGCGCATTAATGACATTCAATTTGTTCTCTTTCATAAAATCATACTCATCTTCTTCAATTGATCTTGTACCTATAAAGAAGATACTCTCGCTATCTGGTACATTATCAAGTTCAAGAGCGCGACGTTCTGTTGAACCATGTGACAGTTTATCTCCACCAAGCGCATCACACAAATCAAAATGTGCGTCTATATGTATAATCCCAAACGGTTCATCAAGGGCTTTATCTATACCACTCAAAACAGGAATCGTTGTTGAATGATCTCCACCAATCATTGTAAAGAATGTACCAGATTTAACGAACTCGCTCACCAATACTTCCGTTGCTTGAAACAGAGTATCGCGACTCTCTGTATTAACATCACCAAAATCCTTTATTTTAAGTCCCTTTAGACTCTCAAAATGTTCTGTTGTTGGTGGTATTGTATATGTTATTTCACGCAGTGCGCATGGCGCTTCTTTTGCACCATTTCGGAAGCTTACACCGCCATCAAACGGCATACCAAATACTGCGATATCAATATCTTTCAGTTCCGTATCTGGTCGATTCAGCCCTGCCCAAATATCTGTTTCTTGTATCATTTCATGTGTTGTTTTTTTAATTTCACTCATATTTTCATCTCCATCGTATTCCTTTTATACCCCAGATTGGCGCCCTAAATTTTCACCTTAATCATGTTTATATTGATTGAAGTTTCGATTGCAGCTTCGATTGAAGTTTCAGTTGGAGGATATCGCCAACATAAAAGCGGTTAATACATACATTTTTACAAGCTTCATGTTCAACCACCTCCTTGGTCATATTTTACTACGATGACTTAATCATCCGAGTTCAATACCATTATACACAATATAAACTTTTTCATTTATACCCATATTAAATATAATTGTTCAAATCAAAAAAGGTGCTATACATTGTCGTATAACACCTTCTATAAAATCATCTTTATTGATCGCACTTTACACTCTGGAATTCAGTGTTTTCTATTCTTTAAAGAAATCCTTGAACTTGTCAGCAAGCACATCTCCTAGTGTTGCAGATGCATCTCCTTCATTCGAGAACTCTTCAACAGCTTCTTGTACAGCCGCAGCTTCATCATTAACAGCCTTAATAGAAAGACTCATGCGGTTGTCAGACGGTTTGATATCAAGTATGCGAACTTCAACAGCTTGACCCGCTTGAAGAACATCTTTAGGATGTTTAATATGCTCTTCTGAAATTTCAGAAATGTGCACAAGACCTTCTACACCTGATTCAAGTTGTACGAATGCACCAAAGTCAGCCACACGTACGACAGTGCCCGCAACAACATCATTCACATTATGGAATGCGGAAATGTTATCCCATGGATTATCTTGAACATTAAGAACTTTAAGGGATATACGGTTCTTCTCTTTGTTCATTTCTAGAATTTCAACATCAACTTGGTCACCGATACTTACAACTTCACTTGGATGTTTTACGCGCTTCCAGCTGAGCTGTGACACGTGCGCAAGACCATCAAGTCCACCGATATCAATGAATGCTCCAAATTTCTCAAGACGTTTAACCTCGCCTTTCATCACATCACCAGGAAGAACTGTCTCCCATAGCTTCTTTTGTGATTCTTTGCGCTGAGCTTGTTCAATTTCCTTATGAGAAAGAACGACATTCTTCTTTTCATGATTCAATTCAATAATTTTAACACTCAATGTCTGACCCACAAATTCGCTAAGATCTTCCACGAATGCCACTGATAATTGTGAAGCTGGAATAAACGCTCTAACACCCTTTATGAATGCAATAACGCCACCTTTAACAGCTTCCTTTACAGTTACATCAAACGCTTTTCCTGCATCAAGCGCTTTGGCTAAGTCATCCCAAACAACGATTTGATCGGCACGTTTTTTTGATAATACAACATTGCCTTCACCATCGTCTACTTTAAGGATGTACACATCAATTTCATCACCCTCAGATACAAGTGATGATGGTGCAACGCCACCTTCTGCACTGAGTTCATTCTTTGAAATTACACCGTCAGACATATGACCGATGTTTACAACAACATCCTCATCGCCTACTGTCATAACCGTGCCTTTTAAAATAGTCCCTTTTTCCAACCGAGACATGGACTTATCGATTTCATCCATGAACTGGCTCATATCCTGCTGATCTGTCATAGTTCACTCTCCTTATTGGTATTCATCTTCATTATTATAACAAATAATCTGACAATTTGATCCAGAAACTTATACATTAGTTGAAAATCCTTCTACAAACTATATGTATTTGCTTAAATGGGGTTTCTCAGTCCCCATACATTATACAATTCTATTGTGAATACAATGTTAACTTTCTGTATGTTTATACATATTGATTCCGGGTTGAGTTCAAAAAATCCCCCGTCTGAATTCACAAACGGGGGTTAAGGAAAATGTGTGTATGAAGTAAAGACGTTTTTTATTACCCTAAGATAAACTCCGATATTGGTCGTCCCGGAGGAACAATCGGATAAACATCTTCATCTTTTTCAATTCGGCAATCGATAAGCACCGGCGCCTCACCGTGTCCTTTCCATGCCATAGCCCAACCGAGCTCAGTCTCATTGGTCACCTTAAAACCTTTGATGCCATAAGCCTCTACGAGACGTACATAATCGATTTCATCGCCTATACATGTCTCAGCATAACGCTCGCTTTGGAATAGTTTTTGCCACTGACGAACCATGCCAAGTGCCCCATTGTTCATAAGAACGATTGTCACCGGAATATTGTCCGCAGCAACTGTTGCCAACTCATTACAATTCATTCTAAAACTTCCGTCACCCGTGATTAAAACCACTGGCGTTTTAGGATTTCCGACCTTTGCGCCGATTGCGGCACCAAGTCCATAACCCATTGTTCCGAGGCCACCGGATGTTAAGAACTGACGTGTTCTGTTAAACGGCCAGTACTGTGCCGTCCACATTTGGTGCTGACCAACATCGGTTGCAACAATTGCATCACCGACACGCTCATGAACAGCACTGATTATACTTTCAGGATTAAGCTCACTATTCAGGAAGCTTGAATCAGTTTTAGCAGAACATATCTCATCATGCCATTCACGTCGATCAACTTCATCAATCGCATAAGACAATGACTCCATCCAAACTTGAAGATCTCCACAAAGGCGTAAATCGGCAGCCATATTTTTATCAAATTCTGTTTTATCAATATCAATATGGATGATTTTTGCCCCACTTGCAAACTTATCAGGATTTCCTATAACACGATCACTAAATCGCGCACCGATTGCAATAACCAGATCACTGTCCATCACAGCTGTATTACTCTCTGGAAAACCATGCATTCCAACGAGTCCATAAGACAGTTCATGTCCTCTCGGTATACTTCCAAGTCCCATGAGTGTGTTGACTACAGGAATATCACCCCGAGTTGCAAGTGTCATTAAACCCGCTTCAGCACCTCCAAGAGACACGCCTCCACCCGCATATATGACAGGTTTCTTAGATTTGTTGATCCACTCGACCGCCAAATCAAGATCACCGTCCATGGAAAGTTGCCCTTGAATCTTTTTCATAGAGGACTCTATAGGTTCATACTCAGATTTTGCTATAAATGCGTCTTTCGTAATATCTACTAAGACTGGACCTGGACGTCCTGATACAGCAATACTCATTGCCTCATCAAGAACACTCGCTAGATCTCCCGCATCTCGAACAAGATAACTGTGCTTCGTAATCGGAAGCGTCATCCCGGTGATATCAATTTCTTGGAAAGAATCACGACCGAGCAGTACGCTTGGCACTTGACCTGTTATCACAAGCATTGGCACTGAATCCATATATGCTGTTGCAATTCCAGTCACGGTATTTGTCGCACCAGGACCCGAAGTTGCAAAACAAACGCCTAATTTACCCGTTGAACGAGCATAACCATCAGCCGCATGGACCGCACCTTGTTCGTGCGCTGCACGGATGTGAACGAACGAATCCATTTGATCATACAGGGCATCATAAAGTGGAATGACTGCGCCTCCAGGATATCCGAATAATGTATTTACGTCATGGGCTTTTAAGCATTCCAGTAAGATTTGTGCCCCCGTTAACTGCATGTCGTTCCCCCCTAATTATTGATACGTTGCACCAAGATCCGCTGAGGATACAAGCTGTCGATATCTTCTTAAATAGCCTTTGGCAGGCTTTTCTGGTTGTTTCCAATTTTTTCTTCTAACACTCAGTTCGTCATCTGAAACCTCAACATGCAACTTACCACTTGGAATATCAATGTCGATCATATCACCTTCATTGATCAGGCCAATTGGACCTTCTTCCCAAGCTTCAGGCGATACATGACCAATAGCTGCCCCACGGCTGCCACCAGAGAATCTACCGTCTGTTATAAGAGCTACACTGCTGTCCAGTCCCATACCTCCGAGTGCTGCTGTCGGCGATAACATCTCGCGCATACCAGGCCCACCCTTCGGTCCTTCATAACGAACCACAATTACATCGCCTTCTTTGATGTTTCCACCTAGAATTGCCTCATAACAAGTTTCTTCACAGTCAAAGACACGTGCCGGTCCTCGGTGCTGCATCATTTCCGGCAATACTGCCGATTGCTTCACCACCGCACCATTAGGCGCGATATTACCTTTTAGAACTTTAATACCACCTTGGTCACTAAATGGTTTATCTATATCTCGAATCACATTGCTTCTCTTAGGGATGAACCTGTCACCAATAGTGCGTCCATCCACCGTTAAACATTCTGTATTGAGTAAGCTTTTTTTATTCAGCTCATTCATAACTGCACTGATACCACCTGCATAGTAAAGATCTTCAATATGATCAGAACCTGCCGGAGATAACTTACAGAGATTTGGAGTTTGTCCACTGATTTCATCGATCCATTCAAGTGGAATATCAACACCCATTTCCCGGGCAATAGCAGTCAGATGAAGAACTGTATTCGTCGAACATCCAAGTGCCATATCGACTGTCAAAGCGTTTTCAAAAGCATCTTCTGTCATGATCATTTCAGGTGTGTCACCATCTTCAATCATACGCATAACCTGATGTCCTGCTTCTTTAGCCAGACGCACACGTTCTGCAAATACAGATGGAATTGTACCATTTCCTGATAGTCCCATCCCAAGAACTTCTGTCATACAGTTCATTGAGTTTGCAGTAAACATACCGGCACAAGAACCACATCCTGGACAAGCATCCGATTCAATACCTCTAAGTTGTTCTTCAGTCATCTTGCCTGCTTTAACTGCACCAACACCTTCAAATACTGTAATCAGATCTGATTTTCCTGTGTTGTTACGACCAGCAAGCATTGGTCCTCCTGAAACAATAAGACTAGGTAGATTGAGTCTTGCACAAGCCATGAGTGCTGCTGGTACAGTTTTGTCACAGTTTGGTACGAGCACCATGCCATCTAGTGCATGAGCTGTCATCATGACTTCAACTGAGTCACATATAATTTCACGGCTTGCTAGAGAATATTTCATACCCTCATGGTTCATTGCAAGGCCATCACACACTGCGATCATAGGGAACTCCACCGGAGTTCCCCCTGCTGCTAATATGCCGTGCTTCACCGCTTCTACAATCGGTTTTAAACCGATATGACCGGGAACGATTTCGTTGTAACCGCTGACAACACCGATGATTGGTTTTTCAATTTCTCGATCTGACATCCCCAGCGCTTTAAGAAGCGAGCGGTGTGGTGCTTTTTCAACACCTTTTTTAATTCGATTACTTCTCATAGTCTTACTCCCGAATCCAGCTCATCATACGACGAAGATTTTTACCTACATCCACCATTGGGTGTGTCAATTCGTCTTCTTTAATGCGGTTGTAAAGCGGACGTCCGTTTTTATTTTCAGTCAACCATTCTCTTGCGAAAGTTCCATCTTGGATCTCGCTAAGAACTGACTTCATTTCTTGACGTGTATCATTTGTGATAATACGCTTGCCTACCATGAAATCGCCGTATTCAGCTGTATCACTGATAGAGTAACGCATTTTTTCAAAACCACCCTCGTAAAGAAGATCTACGATTAATTTTAGCTCATGTAAACACTCGAAATATGCAACTTCTGGTTGGTATCCCGCTTCAACAAGTGTGTCAAAACCAGCTTTGATCAGCTCTGTTGCACCACCACAAAGTACAGCTTGTTCACCGAACAGATCAGTTTCAGTCTCTTCTTTGAACGTTGTTTCAAGAAGACCTGCTCTAGTTGAACCAATGCCTTTTGCGTAAGCCATTGCCATTTCTCTTGCATTACCACTATAATCTTGGTGAACTGCAAAGAGTGCTGGAACGCCTTTGCCTTCTTCGTAAACTCGACGTACAAGATGACCAGGTCCCTTTGGTGCAACCATGATAACATCAACGTCAGATGGTGGGTCAATTTGATCAAAGTGAATATTGAAGCCATGTGCAAACGCAAGTGAATTTCCTGGCTCTAGTCCAGGTTTAACTGACTTGTTGTATACATCACCTTGTCTCTCATCTGGAATCAGCATCATAACCACATCTGCACGTTTAGAAGCTTCTTCTACAGAAGTTACTGTAAAGCCGTCATTCAAAGCTTTATCAACTGATTTAGAGCCTTCATATAGGCCTACAACAACGTTTACGCCGGAATCTTTAAGGTTTTTCGCATGTGCATGACCCTGGCTACCATAGCCAATGATTGCCACGGTCTTGCCTTCAAGTGCTTTTAATGAACTATCTTGATCGTAATACATCTTCATAATCATACCCTCCTAAAGGTAACCGCGAACCCGCTGCGGAGTTCGACTCAAATTGTAGTTTTCTATTTTTATCGTGATCTATAGCATCTTTATATTTTTTACGCCATAGACTTTTTCCATTTGATGCATTGCTCTTACTGTATGATCTCCATCACCATCTAAGGTGATCGTGAGCTCTGATTCTGCTCTATCACAGAGATCTTTCATCTCGACATCGAGAATTCCAAATTCTTTACGTCTTAGAGTGCCGACAACTCTAAGCATAGTATTTACGCCATCTTCCAGCTTTGCAGTAACCTGAGTCCTCATCGAACCCCTCCTTTTCTCTGGGTGGATTTTTCAGTACGTATACCAACGGGCCCTTGTTGATACACATCGCCGAATTCACATAATATTCTGTTATTAAGTAGTTGGGGATAAAGTATCTCACTTACCAAGGTGTACTCATACTCTTTTCCCAGAGCAATAAAAAAAGCTCCCTCACTTCTACGAACGTAACGTTCGTAGAGATGAGGGAACTTTCCCACACGGTACCACTCTACTTCACAGTATAAAACTGCCTTTAATCAGATCGGCCATATTCAGCGAATCCTATCTCTGTAACGGGAGATCCCGTCTTCACCTACTTTAAGTATTTCAGCAAAGCTGCTCAGAAGCTAGTATCTGTTCAAGTATCACTGTTGGATTTCCACCATCACCAACTCTCTATCTGTAAGGGACTGAACTTTTCTCTTCATCATAGCATTTTTTAATTTATAGAACCTTTTTCGTCGTATTTAGGGACGAATTGGTTATTCGCGTTACCACCCTAGTTGCATTCCGTCTTATATGGGAATACCTCTTGATTCAGATCGGCCTAAGTTTTAGTATAAAACAAGCGAATCCTAGCCCTGTAACGGGGGCAACCGTCATCGCTTACTCATTTCAGCGAAGCCGCTCAAAAGCTACTATACATTCAGTATCACCACCGGATTCCCACCAACACCAGTTCTCTATACGTGAGTGACTAAACTTTCCTCTTCTTCAACGCGTTCATTTTGGGTTTTTAAATTAATAAATATACCATTAGCGTTCGTCTATCTAGGGACGTTGCCGTCTGGCTCGCGTTACCACCCTAGTTGCATTCCGTCTAAATAGGGAATACCTCTTGTTTCAAATCGGCCACTTTTCTTAAAGCAATTGGCGAATTCTAGCCCGGTAACGGGGGCAATCGTTCAGGTCTACTCACGAATTTTTGACCTAACTGCTCAGGAGTGATCAATCAATTTCTGCACGCCGTCAGCGTCTCACCATCGCTAACTCTCTGTGGTTCGTGTGAACCAGAAATCTTTCTCTCCATCAAAGCATTTAATCTTGGATGTTTAAAACTCCGAACTTTCCAGTCATTCAAATTGTGTTGTTTGATCTGGGACGTCATCGCTTTATTGATACTGATTATACGAGTGCTACGGACAAGTGTCAACACCAAATATGAAAAAAATTAAATAATTTGAATGCTTATAATTTATGTTGAATATTATTACTAAAATCCAGACCCACTGCAAAGCCTTCTGCTCTGTTGGGGGCAACGTTTTCACACTTCGAGTAAACATACATTAATACTGTTAAAACCAATTGAAAAATTCTGATTATTTTTTATGTTCAGTTTCTAGTAAAACATATTATAAACGGTAAAATCATGTACTTTTCTAAATATCAGAGATGACATTTCACAACCAGAATCAGTATAATTGAGGCAATATATTTGATTTTTTATGAACCTTCCAAACATGAAAAAGATAGATATATCATTGATTTCACAAAATACACATTCACTTATTCAACAAAACTCCCCTTCACAATGGTGAAAGGGATCAGCGTTCATTTCTATAAGACTTTTTTCATCAAACTTATGAATCTATGTTATAGCATATGCCTTCAATAACAAGATTATTATTCTGACGCAGTTCAACTGCCTCATATTTATAAGCACCTTTTGTTCCGCTAATAATCCGAATATCAGGACGCAGTGGCAAGCCTTTAGGAACAGAGTCAACAACTGCTATTTGACCTGTATTAAGTTTCACGAGTGATCCAGCAGGATACGGATTAATCTTTTCTACAAAGAAATTAACCATATTCAAATCGTAATGTCGGCCTGCAGTACCCATGACGTACTCTATGGCCTCAGCAGGGGAAAGTGCACGTCTATAAGGTCTATCTGATGTCATTGCATCGTAAATATCTGCAATCCCAACAATTTGTGCCAACTGATGGATATCAGG
>Ga0070725_10000349_pt1 | contig 33423 bp, 31 predicted proteins | sample tdDd002_FD_69781 | JGI IMG/M metagenome (GOLD analysis project Ga0070725, IMG submission 69781) | Marine sediment microbial communities from the Atlantic coast under amendment with organic carbon and nitrate - tdDd00.2 | ecosystem: Environmental > Aquatic > Marine > Coastal > Sediment | place... | reverse complement strand
CGGGTGATACGATTGGTATCGGCTCAATTTTGAGCTACGCGGCGACGGCGCTACAAAAAGTCTTTAAGCTTATCGACTTTATTATTCAGCGAGTTAACCTGCATAGAGTATTAAAAAAGGCGAAGAAAGAGCAAGCAAACTTACTCAACTGCTCCTCGATTGCCCTGGATGGTAACCGCTTTAACGATTGGTTCTGTGACTCGCTAGCCCTTAGCCCGGTACTGGGCGCGTTATTGATGCACTCGGGCGCGATTGCGCACCCCTACAGCTTCTTGTCACTGCTCGACAGACTAGGCCGAGTACGCACCGATGCTCAGGTTCAGTACACCAAAGGCGCTGAACATATCGAGAACATGAAAAAAGTTTCGGGCAAATACATTCGCGAATACAGCGGCGAGTACAACGTAACGTTCGCCAGCGATGTCGCCTGGCAAAACGAACTGCTAAAACAGCAACAAGAACTCGAAGGCGCCCACGTGATCACCACCGATGCCACCCGCCCAGAAGCCCATGCCCTCAAACGCCAAAACGCGTTCCGCCGCCAACGCCCGCAGCTTAAGCGTGCCAACGCATTTCGCCGTAAAGCAGTGGTTTAAAAAATAGGTTAAAGCCAAGTATGTGAGGGCATAGTTGGCTTTTAACGCACTTAAAGGCTTAGTAGAAGGAGCCCGAATGAATATCTTTAGTCAGTCTTTTAGGATCCCCACTTCAAGTTGGATGGAACATCTGTGTTATAACGATAGTCAATTTAAGCTGCGTACGTTACTGGATATCACCCTACCAGGTAGCCATGATGCAGCAACGTATACAATGAATGATTCGGTGACAGCCCGTTTTGCTGTCACGCAAACGAAGACACTCAAAGAGCAATTTGAGTTAGGTGTGCGTTATTTTGATATCCGTGTGCACCGCACAAAAGCGGCCAAAAAAGGTAAAGAGGAAGAATTGGTCTTTTTTCATAATTTTGTGAAAAGTGCGAAAGAGGACGTTTTCCCCAATATGATGGACTTTCTTGCTGCCATTGTTGCAAGCAATGAAGTGGTGATCTTCAAATTGCACTTTCAGTCTCCCAAGGATTTCACGCTGTTTCAAGACCTGTATTTGACACCAGAGCTGCGCGCGATGATAGCCTCACCAGACGACTTTAAAACACAGTCAATCGGAAAACTCATTTCCGACAATAAGCGGATTGTGTTAATGACCAATAAAGGTGGTGCAGACACCGACATTAATTGTGACTACAAGTCGAATTCATTTGGCGGCTGGGCGGAAACGCGTAGCCCAGAAAAATTGACAACGAAAATGAACCAAGTTCGTGCCACCCTAGATGAATCGGCGTCGAATAAGCTGCGAATTGTTCAAACCAATCAACCTGCACTAGTGGGAGCTGGCGGGAGTCGTTTTGCTTCGGTACTCGAGCAAGACCAAAAACCAGAAAGCCGCATGGTCGTGCATAAATTTCTCGACGAGAGCCGCACATTTCTTACCCAAGCTATCGCCAGTAAAAACCTTCTCCAAGCAGAAAAAGTACGCCAAGCCACCCGTGGCGTGATCAGCATGGATAATATAGGCTCTGACGGAAACAAAAACTCGATTGTAAACAAAATCATTGAACTCAATCTAGACGACCAAACCCTACTAATGAGTACCGAAGGACTCGAGTCCAGCGGCATCGAAATGAAAAGTTTCTCTTAACCCCTATGTTCACTGCCTGTCCCCCCAATCTAGGGACAGGCACCACACCCACTATCGTGCCTGTCCTTTCAATCTAAGGACAGGCACCGCAAGTAACCCACAAACTCATCAGTTACATAGATTTCTCGCCTGCCTCGAAGTTCTCACTATCGCTCATGCACTAAATCCATTGCTCACCTATGCTTAATCCAAACTCACTGATAAGCGTCAAGATGACTATTCCAAGAAGCCAACAGATCTGCCTAGACACGAGCCGCTATTACCACTGCACCAGCCGCTGCGTTCGGCGCGGCTTTTTATGTGGCTTTGATGACTACTCCCAAACCGATTACGAGCACCGCCGCTTGTGGCTAGAGCAGCGATTGCAACAAATTGCGACCGTGTATTGCATCAAGCTATGCACTTACACCATCATGCACAATCATTACCACGCTGTTTTATATGTTGATAAAGAACAAGCGCTTAGCCTTACAGACAGAGAAGTCATCGAACGCTGGAAGTGCTTATATCGTCTGCCAAGCTTAGTAAAAAGAGCCTATGAAAATGAAACACTGAGCGATGCGGAGTTACGTGTTGTTGCCCAAGAGGTAAATAGCTGGCGAGAGCGTTTGTACGCCATCGATTGGTTTATGAAAGAAGTGAATCAATTTATGGCGAGAAAAGCCAACCGCGAAGATGAAGTCACTGGCCATTTTTGGGACGGACGTTACGATAGCCAGATGTTAGCAGATGAAAATGGTGCGATTAGCGCGATGGTTTATGATGATTTAAATCCAGTGCGGTCAGGTATCGCCGACACGCCTGAAGAGTCGGAATTTACCTCACTTCGAGCGCGAATTAAGGCGAAGTACAACGGTCAAGAATTACCTTGTTTGCATCCGTTTATGGATGAGGTCTCCAATCAAAATCAAGAGTCTATCCCCATAAATTTTGCAGACTATCTAGAACTGGTTGATTGGACAGGGCGACAAATGCGCGCGGATAAACGCGGCTCAATAGATAGCGGCTTACCCCCAATTTTAACCCGCTTGAACATGACTGCTTCCGATTGGTTGCAAGTGACGACTCAACTAGAGCGGCCAAGAGCGACTATCATTGGCACCAAGCAAAATGTAAAAGCGATCAGCCTTCAACGAGGCCGAACCCGCGCAAGCGGCTATTCACTTCCTGATTAGCGGCTCGATATAGTGAAAATGAACGCACTTATCTTCGGATAAGTCTTCCGCATGCCTGAAAAACGCCTTGCATCAATAAGTGACCACTATCTTCGTCAACATCCGCTGAAATCCCCGTCAACTCACTCGTAATATCTGTTTATTTCTTAAAAATAGCGGTTGCTAATCGTCCAGTTAACTAAAAGGCCTGTCCAGAGAATCTAAGGACAGGCGCTTGAAGGGAGGGGAGTTGAAGTGCCTGTCCCTGGAGTGGGCTCTTGGAAGATGCAAGTAGACGACTGGTCTAATTTGGGTTATGGTGTGGGCTATGAATGAGAAAACGAACGATACACGTCAGCATATTTTGGATGTTGGTTACCAGTTAGTGGTGGCTAAGGGGTTTACCAGTGTTGGCTTGTCTGAATTATTGAAAACCGCCGATGTGCCGAAAGGTTCTTTTTATCACTACTTTAAGTCGAAAGAGCAGTTTGGTGAGGCGTTGATCCAAGATTATTTTCATCACTACCTCGAGCGGATCAACAGTTTGCTCGAGCATGGTGAAGGCAATGGCTATCAGCGAGTGACGGATTATTTTAGCCGTTGGCTGAATGTCGAAAACGGCAGCTGTAATGCGCACAAGTGCTTAGTGGTAAAGCTGAGTGCAGAAGTGTCGGATCTCTCGCCTTCGATGCGTGAAGCGCTGCTCCGAGGGGCAAACCAAGTCATTGTGGCGATCAGTCAATGCATTGCCAGCGGAATGGAAGATGGCTCGATACAAGCTGGTGATAGTAACGCACTGGCGCAGACGCTTTATCATCTTTGGCTTGGTGCGAGCTTAATGAGCAAGCTCAATCAAGACCAAGTGGGATTAGAGCAAGCGTTAGTGACAACCAAACAGCTACTAAGCTAAAAATATTACCTATATTCCCGCCAATTTTAACGGCGGGATTTTTTGAAATGACAACTAGACGACTGGTCTAATTTAAATGGCCAGCGATAAAAACAAAAGGAATAACCTATGACTCAACCAAACAACCGCCGCATTGTGCTGGCCTCTCGCCCTGTTGGCGCGCCGACGCAAGAGAATTTTCGCTTAGAGCAAGTTGAAATGCCAAGCATTGCTCAAGGTGAGATGCTGCTGCGCAGTGTCTATCTTTCGTTAGACCCTTACATGCGTGGTCGCATGAACGATGCCGAATCTTATGCCGCCCCAGTTGCGCTCGATGAGGTGATGGTAGGGGCGACGGTGTGTCAGGTTGAGCAGTCGAACCATGCGGATTATCAAGTGGGTGAGTGGGTACTTGCTTATACGGGCTGGCAGGATTATGGCGTCTCAAATGGTGAAGGCCTGATCAAATTGGGTGATAACCCAAGCCATCCTTCTTACGCGCTGGGGATCATGGGCATGCCGGGCTTTACCGCTTACATGGGCCTTTTGGATATCGGTCAACCGAAAGCGGGCGATACTTTAGTGGTGGCCGCAGCGACCGGCGCAGTGGGCGCTACGGTGGGGCAAATTGGCAAGCTTAAAGGCTGCCGCGTGATTGGTGTGGCAGGCGGAGAAGAAAAATGCCGTTACGCCAAAGAGGTGCTGGGTTTTGATGAATGTATTGACCATAAAGCGGAGGATTTTGCCAAGCAACTGACCGCCGCTTGCGATCAAGGCATCGATGTCTACTTTGAAAATGTTGGCGGTAAGGTGTTTGATGCGGTGCTTCCGCTGCTTAATACCGGCGCGCGCATTCCTGTTTGTGGCTTGATCTCGCAATACAATGCGACGTCGTTGCCGCAAGGTCCAGATCGCATGTCATCACTGGTTGCTACCCTGCTTATCAAACGCATCAAGATGCAAGGCTTTATTATTTTTGATGATTATGCCCACCGCTATAACGAGTTTGCCCAGCAGATGAGTGCTTGGTTAGCGGAAGGAAAAATCCACTATCGTGAACACTTAGTTGACGGTCTTGCCGAGGCGCCGCAAGCGTTTATTGGCCTGCTAGAGGGCAAAAATTTCGGCAAGTTGGTGATCCAAACCAACCAGCCTCAAGCATAACCAAGGGAACCGATTATGATCACTCTCCATCATTTAAATAAATCTCGCTCTAAGCGCATCATCTGGCTACTTGAAGAGTTGGGCGTCGACTATCAAATAAAGCCTTATCAGCGTGACAGTGTGACGTTTCTCGCGCCGCCAGAGCTGAAAAGCGTTCATCCATTGGGTAAATCTCCGGTGATTGAAGACGACGGTCTGGTTGTTGCTGAGTCGGGCGCCATTACCGAGTACTTAATCGAGAAGTACGCGGATGGAAAACTCGCGCCAGAGCGGGGCACCAAAGCTTATACCGAATACTCGCAGTGGCTCCACTTTGCCGAAAGTTCGGCGATGCTGCCTTTGCTGTTAAAGCTGTTTGTCACCAAAGATGGCTGTAAAACCAACTTTCTAGCCGACTACGCCGATGCAGAAACACTAAAGGTACTGAGCTATTTCGACCAAAGCTTGGTTGGCAAAACCTACTTGGTGGAAGAGCGTTTAACTGGCGCCGATATCATGATGTCTTTCATTGTAGAAAACTTGGCCAATAACGGCATGATTGAGCGGTTTGAAAATCTTCATCGTTATGCCCAGCAACTCGGGACGCACGCGGCTTTTCATAAAGCGGATGAAGTAGAAGTGCAGTACTCGTAATAAAAAATGCCAGCATTGCTGCTGGCATTGATTCGCGCGCCGAGGCGGCCTTAAGCGCCGTTTCTAGAGCGCTTTTTAGCGGACATAAACGTTTTACACATCTTGCCAAATTGTTTATCAGCGCTACGTCTTTCTGCTAGGGTGGCGCCATTTCTGGCTTGCTCTCTGAGCAGTTTGTTGTAGTTGTCTAGTCGCCTTTGATCAATTTGCTCGGCTTCAAGCGCCGCGCGTACAGCGCAGCCCGGTTCAGATTGATGCTGACAATCGGAAAATCGGCACTGTGATACTAGCGACTCGATATCGGCAAAGGTTTCTGCCACGCCTTCTTCACAGCTAGTCAGCTGCAGTTCACGCATTCCCGGTGTATCCATCAATAGACCGCCCTCAGGCAGTGGTAACAACATGCGATAGGTTGTCGTATGACGGCCTTTGCTGTCGTCTTCACGTATGCCGCCAGTTTCTTGCGCCTGCTCGCCAGCTAACGTGTTGATCAGAGTCGATTTGCCCACACCGGATGAGCCCATAAAGGCGACAGTTTGCCCTGCGTTGCACCAACTGCGCAGCCCTTGCAGCGTTTCGGCTTCAAGGGCGTTAACCACTTCGGTGATAAGTAAAGCGTCGAGCTTTTGTACCTGCGCGCGTTTTTCCTCGGCGTCGTCACAAAGGTCGGCTTTGGTTAACACCACCACTGGCTCCACTTTGGCTTCTTTCGCCAGAGCAAGATAGCGCTCAATCCGGCTCAAATTGAAGTCATGATTAAGAGAGCAGACGATAAATAAAGTATCGACGTTCGCGGCGATCAGCTGCTCTTTCACTTTCGCCCCTGGGGCTTTGCGTCTAAACAGTGACTTTCGCTCCAGTAAGCGTTCAAACCGCAGTGTTTCATTGCTTAGCAATAACCAGTCTCCTACCGTCATGGGCGGCAGTTGGATATGGGCATCAAGATGAAACGTCTGCGCCTCGGTGGTGACGATATAGCCACTTTTGTGCTGGGCAATGATGCGGCCAACGGTGCAATTATCGTAGTCGTCTAATGATAGTTGTTGGGTAAAGTAAGCTTGCCATCCAAGTTGTGTCAGTGTGATTGGATGAGTAAAAATAGAATTCATGATAGTACCTACTGTAAAACAGCATAAACAAAGTATGAGGTCGGGTACTGACTGAAAGTTGTGCAGTGCTAATGCCGCAAAGCATTAACGAGACCCCGGTCTGAGATCACCGGGCAAATAGAAGGGGATGTGTTGGCTAAGTCGCAATGCGACGGGTAGTCAAATTAAGCCTTAACGCCTTCTTGTGCCGGGTGGGTGTTAGTGACAATCATCTTATTCCTCTCTTATTTTGGTTACGAAACAGCCTGCATTATGGCACTAATGCGGCTGTTGTCAATTCTGCTGTTACGCTTTGAGTGCTAGGCTTACGGCAGCTTGGGCATGGATGGCGGTGGTATCGTAGAGGGGCACTTCTGTATCTGCTTGTTTTACCAGTAGCGCAATTTCTGTGCAGCCTAAAATCACCGCTTGCGCGCCATGTTTAGCAAGAGAAGCAATGATGTCGAGGTAGGCTTGTTTAGAACTTTCTGCAACGACCCCTTGGCACAGTTCGTTATATATCACGTCATGGACAATTTGCCGCTGCGCCTTATTTGGCACCAACACATCAATGCCATACTTTTCCGTCAGGCGGCTTTTATAGAACTCTTGCTCCATGGTGAACTGGGTGCCGAGTAAGCCTACTTTTGTAATGCCATCCGCTTTCAACTGCTCTGCGGTGGCATCGGCGATATGCAGTAACGGGATGTTGATTTTCGCCTCAATCTGCGGCGCGACTTTGTGCATGGTATTGGTGCAAATGAGCAGAAAATCAGCGCCACCTGCTTCGATGCCTTGTGCGGCATGGGCTAAGATCTCTCCTGTCTTTTGCCACTCTCCTTGATGCTGCAGTTTCTCAATTTCAGCAAAGTCGACGCTGTACATACAGATTTTGGCCGAGTGCAGCCCACCTAACGCCGTTTTGACGCCTTGATTGAGCGCTTGATAATAGCTTTGAGTTGACTCCCAACTCATGCCGCCGAGCATGCCTATTGTTTTCATCGTTATTTAGTCCCTTTCATTACTTGTGTTTATTTATAAATGAAAATGAATAACGAAGCTTGTACTTTATTGCTTAGTTTTTTACTTATTAAAGAGGGGATGAATAACGCCTAAACGTATCATGTTTAACAAAATAATCGATTTGCCGTGGGACAATCGAGCTATAAATCATGCCGGTATGACTGCTTTTTACTTCAATATGATCCGTCATGCCATCGATCTTGGTTTCATCGACGGTCACGGTTCCGTCAGATTGTAGCGAGTCGTCCCATATTAGCAGTGAGCGTACTCCAACAGGTAACGTCCCTGCGATTGAGCCCAATTTTTGTGCATAATCCCACTGATCGTCGTGCTCATCCAATCCATAGTCGGGCGAGTTGCCGAGGATCTTCTTTAGCCCTAAGCTGTGGATCTTATCTGTGATGGAAGCACCACGAAGCGGTGAACCAAGCGTTACGACATGAGAAATTAGGCTAGGGGAAGGCTGGCGATCGCGCAGGTAGTGCTTAATCATCAAGCCGCCTAAACTGTGGCCAACCAAAATGTTGGTTTTGGTGCGATCAAGCGCCGCATCAATGGCGGCAAATACGCGGCGCTCATTAATCGCCACGCTATTATAGGAGATGATCTTAGTCCGATAGCCCAGGTTACGCAGCCCGTCACCTAATGGCTTCATTACCAGCCCATGCATGTACAAACCGTGCAAAATGATGATCTTCATACCGCCCCCTAATGAGAAATCAATGTAACCAGACAAACACTATACGATATTAAACTAGCTGCCCATCATTGAGTAAAGACTCCAATTGTAACCGTTTGTACCCCACCTTGTAAGGGCAGGCGTTTTAATACCGTCGCGCTTAAAGGGACAGGCGTGATAGCTAAGCTTATAAGGACAGGCACTTCAGTGTCCGCTCTGCTTGAAAGGACAGGCATGATAGTAGCCGAAGGCAGAAGTTGGGTGGTGGCAGGAAGGGCTATCTTATGAGCTTACAAAACTACGACAAAGTAAGGGTTGTAGTGAATGGAGTTATTCATAAAAATAATGGTTTTGCTCGAGTCGTTACCTTATGAAATATCCATTCGCCTTAACACTGCTTTGCATGGTTAGCCCATTTAGCCCATTTAGCCACGCTGAATCTATGTTGCAAGACCCATGTAAGCTGCCTATCGAGCACTCTAATAGTCACTTGTGTAAAGACATTGGTCAGCGATTTAATTCAGAGCAATCAAAGTGGCAGGAAGACAAAGAAGAGCCAAACTTAACGCTCGATTTCTGGGATGGCACCCGCGCCGCCAGCGACAACGAGTGGCAGAAAATGGATATCGAAGACAAAGTATTGTACGAAAAGCGTAACGAATGCGCGCGTAATGATGAAGTGGAATGCGTTATTTTTGATAACGACTAATTATCACAGGCACTAGGTTTAACTCAGCTTAAGCCTCGAGTTGGTCTTTTAACCACTGACAAAATGCTTTCACTCGCGCCAGTTCACTGAACTCATTGCGCGTCACAGCGTAGTACCCCAAATTCTGGTTATATGCAGAGTCAAAGGGAAACACTAACTCTCCTCGTTCGACCAAAGGACGTGCCAATTGATAACGGCCCATCGCCACACCCAGTCCAGAACAGGCTGCGATGATCGCACTATCATAGTGGGTGAAGGAATACCCTGCGTTTAAGCAGCGGCTTTGTAAATCATGGTTTGCTAGCCAGCCGCGCCATTCGCTCTGACGATCGGTTTGTTCTATTGACTCAACATTATGCAGCAGCAAGCACTCTTGTAGGCGATCTGGGTGGTCCCATAGCTTCATTCGCTCTGCATAGTTAGGGCTACACACAGGCATCAATACCTCATCCATTAAGTGGGTAACCGATAGATGAGGGTAGTGGCCATCACCATAATCAATCCATAACTCGGCGGGATGAAGGTTGAAATCAACTCGGCTGCCTTTGGAGCAAATCTGCAAGTTGAGCTGTGGATATAAGCGATAGAAATCAATTAACCTAGGCGCAAGCCAGTGTTGGGCAAAAGTTGGGGTGCTGCCGATGCTGAGTTCTCCGTGCAGCGCGCCTTGGCTAATGTCGTTAATTTCATTACTGATCAACGAAAAATTTTGACTAATTTGTTGATAAAGTCGCTTACCTTCCTCCGTGAGGGTGATTTTTCGCGTATGGCGGACAAACAGCTTAAACCCCAGTTCCTGCTCAAGTTTTCTGATCCGGTGAGAGAGGGCGCTTTGGGTTAAATGCAGCTCTTGCGCGGCGTGTTTAAAGCTCAAGTGTTCAGCAACGCGCTCAAAGAAATACAAGCTGTTGAAGTTTTGAAAAGACATCGGTTCGCTTTTATGGATGATTTAAATTCAACCATACCTCGATATTGGTCATTTGTTAACGTATTTAGTCTAGCGCTATGCTGATTGCAACTTAAAGACGGTTATCAATCAGAAGGAAAGCGTGATGAAAAAGTACCATCTAACCATCATCGGTGGCGGGGCCACTTATACTCCAGGCATCGTAAACTCAATTTTACAAGCGTGCGATACTATGCCACTGCGTAAATTAGTATTGCTGGACTGTGATGAGGAGCGCGTGGCCAAAATAGGCGCCTTTACCAAGTTGCTGTTGGCAGAAAAGGCACCGGACGTTGAGTTAGTGGTGACCTGTGATAGACAAGAAGCGTTTACTGGAATGGATTTCCTCTTCGCACAGATTCGTTCTGGCGGTTTACCTATGCGCGCTCAAGATGAGCAAATCCCTATGAAACATGGTGTAGTCGGCCAAGAAACTTGTGGACCGGGCGGGTTTGCGTTTGCGCTGCGATCCATTCCAGACATGATTGAAATTGGTAATGATGTCAGAAAGTACGCGCCGAACGCTTGGATTTTAAATTACTCCAACCCTGCGGCGATCCTTGCGGATATGTGGCATAAAAAATTCCCCGATATTAAGAGTTTGTTTATTTGCGACATGCCGATCGTGGTTGAGATGCTATTTGCCCAAACCTTGGGCTACCCGCACAGCGAACTCGATTTTGACTACTTTGGTTTAAATCATTTTGGCTGGTGGAAACATATTTGGGCGCCATGCGGCACGGATTTGATGCCTCAACTTAAGCAAAAAATGCTCAGTGGCGAAAAGCTCAAGCTTTTTGAAGATGACCATGTTAACGAAGATTGGTTGCCAACTTTTGAGCGCTTGAGTAAGTCATTGCGAATGTTCCCAGAGTTTTTATCTTTGAGTTACTTGCAGTACTACCTTTTTGGTGAAGAGATGCTAGCCCATAGTGAGCCAAACTACACCCGCGCTAACCGCGTGATGGATACCCGAGAAAAAGAGGTATTTGATGAGTGCTTGCGTTGTAAGCAAAAAGGCAGCACAGAAAATAGCTGGTTAACCTCTGGCGTGCATGGCGAGTTTATCGTTAATCATGCGCTAGCCATCGTGACCAATCAGCCACTTAGAACCACAGTGAATGTGCCGAACCGCGGCGCAGTAACGGGGTTACCAGATGATGCGATTGTGGAAGTGCACGGTATGGTATCAGCTCATGGTGCCGAACATTTTGCTGTGGGCGAGGTGCCGCATTTTCAGCGTGCTTTAATGGTGCAGCAGAATGCTTATGAGCAACTGACGGTGGAAGCGGCGCTGGAAGGATCGTATGACAAAGCTTTACAGGCGCTTACTCTAAATAAAACCGTGCCATCGGCCGATGTCGCTAAGGCGTTATTGGATGACTTGATTGCTGCCAACCAAGGTCAATGGCCAGAGTTAAAATAACTTTTTAGTTGTTAAGCCTGCCTTGCTATTCAGCATCGCAGGTTCTCTATCCCCAGCTCCCCACTTATTTATGTGATCAATATTCCACTCGAATCTTGATACCGCGAATGTACCATAATACTTTTTACAGCGAATTTGTTTGGGTTTTATATTGGCTTCGACATTTACCTCCCCTTTAAAAAACGGTTTAAAAGGTTAAATAATGAAAGCGAAAACCCTATTGTGTACCGCGATGTTAACGGCGCTTGCGGCCCCTGCGATGGCAGGTGAAACCAAGCTGGATGTGCGTTTTGGTCATAATACCAACTCAGACATTAAAGACAGCCGCGTCAAATTTATGCACACCTTTGACTCAGGCTTTTACTTCAGCGCTGAAGCGGCGCAAATTCATAATGATGGTTACTTTGCGGGAAATGATTCTGCCGATAGCGATAAAAATGGCCTAAAAGCCGCCGCGCAAGAGTTTGAAGCTACTAAGAAATTTCAAATCAACGACAAGTGGTATTGGTCACCGGGCCTAACCATGGTCACCGCGCCCAATTGGACCGACTACCGCCCGTACTTAAAGCTTGGCACCAGTTTTGATAATGGCTTATCGCTAACTGGTCGTTACCGTTACAACTGGTCAAACGATGCCAATGGTAAGAACCTGCTCGATGGCAGTGGCACAACCCGCGGCGCGTCGAACCAGTTTGATATTTGGGTTTCAAAGAGCATTGGCGATGTGGGCCTCATGTATAACCCGCGCTACCGTTTCCAAGATGGGGTAGACCAAGGCACGGGCCGTGATGATTACTGGGAGCATACCGTGATGGTGAACTATAAGCTCAATGAAGCTTGGACGCCTTATGTCGAACTGGTTTCTGTGGACGAAACCTATGTCGATGAGAACGATAATCGTGAAAACGACTACGCGATCCGTTTGGGATTTGTCATGAACCTATAGACATACAACGTGTTAAACAGAACAGCCGTGCATTCCTAGTCCTAAGGTGCGCGGCTTTTCTTTAGGCGTTGTTCACGGCGCTTTGAGTTAGAAATCGAGCAACTCTTTACCTATCTTATCGACAATCTCCAAAATCGAAATCTGCGACTCCCTGCGATACGGCGAAATGCCGTCCACTTGCTCTTCAAGCCCGACATTAAGGTGACAGGCTTGGTCGAGTGACGAGCCGATATGGCTGATCCCTACCACTTTTAACCCTTTGCGCTTGGCGTTGTGCGCCATATCAATCACCGCCGTGGTTTCGCCCGATTTACTTACGAGCAGCACTGTACCTTGCTCGGCGCGGGTGAGTTGGTGGATGTCGGTAATGACCAAGTGCGGCACATTGGCGAGCGACAAAAAGCGCGATAGATAATTAACGCTCACGATAGATGCGCCGCGAGAGTAGAGGTAAACCACTGGCGAGTGTTTGAGCGTATCGGCAATTTTCTCAATTTGTCCTTGCTTATCATCATAGCTCGCAGTTTCAGAGGTTTGGCTTTTCAGCTCACTGGCGAGCTTGTAGCGCAGTTCGGTATAGCTGGCGTAGCCCATTTTTTTGCACACTCGGTTGACCGACGTGGTGGTGGTTAGCGCTTTGCTGGCAATGGTTTTAGCCGAGATATCATGCAACTCACTGGCGTGACTTATTAGATACTCGTAGATGGTGCGCTCTATACCTCTGAAAGTGTTCATCGTTCTCGACTATTATTGAGGAAACTATCGATATTACGCTTGAAAACCGAGGGAAAGTCTTTGATGAGTATCACAGATGTATCGTCATACGTAAGTTGTACCATGAAACTGTACGGCAATACATTCACGCTCCATATACTAGCGGCAGTTGAAAATAACAAGGTGAAGAACCATGAGTAAGAAAAAGCTGGTTGCCGTAACCGCTTGCCCTACAGGAATTGCGCACACCTTTATGGCGGCGAAGAAAATTCAAAGCTGGGCTGAAAAGCAAGGCTACGAAGTGAAAGTAGAAACCCAAGGCAGTGATGGGGTGAAAAACAAACTGACCGCTCACGATATTGCTACCGCGGATGGTGTGGTATTGGCGGTGGACGTGCCCATTATGGATATGGAGCGGTTTGATAATGCCAATCCGCTGCAAGTTCGCACTCAAGAGCTCATCAAACACGTTGACTCGCTGTTGCCAACGGTATTTAGCCGCGGCAAAGAAAAGTCCGATGCATCTCACCCTCACCCAATAGAGGAAAAGCGCTCTGCTTACCAGGTTGCTATCGGCCATATCATGACGGGCATCAGTTACATGTTACCTGTGGTGGTATTGGGCGGGTTATTGATGGCGGTGGCGAAGATCACCGGCGAGTTTATCGATATCTCGGGCACCCCAATCCAAACCTTGGATAAATTGGGCTTTATGACTATTAAGTTCATGTACCCCATTTTTGCCGCTTACTTGGCTTACTCAATAGCCGGAAAACCCGCGCTGATCCCCGCCTTTATCGGCGGCATCATGAGCGATGAGGTGTACAAACGCTTCTTTGACTTAGAGGGCTGGGCGCCATCGGGTTTCTTCGGCGCGATAGCGATCGGGTTCTTGGTCGGCTATTTGGTGCGTTATCTTAACGATGTCATCAAAGTCAAAACCGAGCTAACCACCTTAAAGACCATGCTACTGGTTCCTGCTATTACCGGTGTGGTGATGGTGCTGACCATGGAGTATGCCATCAACCCATTTTTTGGCGCGGTTAACATCGCCATGATTAACCTATTTACTGAGGCGGGTGACGCGGGTCGAGGGATTTACTCGATGGTGATAGCAGCAGGTACCGCTTTTGACCTTGGCGGCCCTATCAACAAAGCGGCGGGCTCGGTTGCCCTTGGCCTGAATGGCATGGGAGAAGGCTTCGACCTTATTGCCCGTGAACTGGGTATCGTTATTCCGCCAATCGGGGTAGGTATCGCCGCCCTGCTGGATGGCAAATTCCGCCCTCGCGTGTTCTCAAACGAAGAGCAAACGGTCGGTAAAACTTCTCTGATGCTGGGCTTAATTGGTATTTCAGAAGGGGCGATTCCTTTCATCCTGAAAAACCCCAAGATGATCCCGATTATGATTTTAGGCTCGATCATCGGCACTCAACTGGCGGTGGTGATGAACGTGTTCCAAAGCTTGCCACTGCCTGCGGTATGGGGATGGTTCCTCTCTTCCGACCCATTGAGTTACACCATTTCGGTGTTGGTCGGCTCGGGCTTTATTGCAGTCGCGCTGCTGCTGTGTACCAAGCCTGAACCCAATAACGCTTAAGCGCATTCGCGTACAACGCATTAAACAGGGCTGGCCCTCCAGCCCTTCCCCAATACAGATAATTTAGAGACAACGTCATGGCGAAAATTCATGTTATTCCCCACACTCATTGGGACCGTGAGTGGTATTTCACCCAGCAAGACAGTGACGTCTTAGCCAGCTACAACTTCACCAAAGTGATCGAGACCTTAGAAACGCAGCCAAGCTACAGCTGTTACCACTTAGATGGCCAGTCATCTATCGTTGAAGATTACCTTAAAATCCTGCCGCACATGCGTGATCGGCTGGCGCAATTGGTGAGAGACAAGAAGCTGTTCATTGGCCCGTGGTACACCCAAACCGACACCTATAACGTGGCGGGGGAGTCCATCATCCGTAATCTAAAGTACGGTATGCACATTGCCGAGCAACTTGGTCACAGCATGAAAGTGGGCTACTTGCCAGATACCTTTGGTCATAACGCACAAATGCCGACCCTGTTTAAAGGCATGGGCATCGACAACATCGTGTTTTGGCGTGGCATTGACTACGACCAGCAGGTGGATAAATCGCACTTTTTCTGGCAATCACCAGCGGGCGAAACCATTCACGCCTATAACCTAGTGCATGGCTATGGCGCGGCAAAAAATATCAACCCGACTCCAGAACATTTAGAGCAGAAAATCTTCCCGATGATCGAGAAAATTAAATCGTTGTCGGGCTTAGATGAAGTGCTTATTCCATCGGGCGGCGATCAGGTCAACATCGACCCTGCGCTGCCAGAAACCCTCGCCATTGCGAGCCAAACTTCGCCTGCGGGGGATGTGTACGCCATCTCTTCAATGGAGTCGTTTGTCGACTACTTGCGCGGTAATAGCCAAGACTTTGAAACCTACCAAGGTGAGTTTAAGTCGCCACGTTATGCGCGTATTCATAAAACCATTGGCTCGGTGCGCTATGACATCAAAAAGCTCAACTTTGAAATTGAGCAGTTTTTGCTGAAAAAACTTGAACTGGTGGTCGCGATTGCGAAATCGCAAGGCATCACCGTCCATACCGAGCTGGTGGACATCGCATGGAAGAAAATTTTGGAATGCCACGCCCATGACAGCATTGGTGGTTGCAACAGTGACGCGACCAACGCCGATATAATGCACCGCTTAAAGCAGGCGCAAGAGATCTGTCACGGTCTGTTTAATATTGTGGTGAAAGAGATCGCCAGCAGTTGTCACGATGACGAAGTGCTGCTGTTTAATGGCCAGCCAACCCCATTTACCGGTGTTGCCAAGGTAGTCGTCTTTAGCCAGCACCCTCAAGTGAGCTTGTCCGATGGTAAGCAGCTCTTGCCTATTGAGGTGGTGAAGCGTGAAACCCTCGATGGCGGTAAGGTGATTGAAGTGACCAAAGATGGTGAAAAAGAGGTGCCTGTCCCGCCATACTATCGCTTTGAGCTCAATGTTTCGGTGAGCGAACTGCCGCCGATGGGTTATCAAGTGTTTGAAGTGAGTGCCAGCGAGCAGCCATGCCAGGCCTTGATGGCGAGTGAGCAAGGTGTGATTGAAAACCAAGCGCTACGCGTTACTTTAGCCGAAGGAGTGCTCTATCTTGAAGAGAAACAGACCGGTCGCGTGATCCCGCAGCTTCTGACTCTTGAAGAGCAAGCCGATGACGGTGACTCTTATGATTTTTCACCGCTGCAAGCTGATAAGCCGATTTTGAGCCAGCAACTCGAGTGGCAACAGACCGACATTGGCAGCAGTGAGCAGCAAATGCTGGTGCGTGCGAGGCTCGCACTGCCGCAAGACTTAGCCGCGCGCCAAATCGGGCAAGCGAATGCCCAAGCTGAGTTTGCGATTCGGCTGACTTTAGTAGAAGGCCAAGCTCAACTGCAGGTTGAAGTGGTTACCGACAATCAAGTGGATGATCACCGCGTGAGGGTGCTGATCAACTCCGATATCGAGACCGACCGCTCTATCAGTACCCAGCCGTTTGCGCTGATGGAGCGCCCAGTAAATCCGGATGTATCGGGCTGGCGTGAGCGCTACCGCGAGTGCCCAATTGATATTGAAACCACCGATGGCGCCGTCGCCATTGCCCAAGCTCAGCGCGCCTTGATCATCAACGGCCGCGGCCTAAAAGAGTTTCAGATTTTAAAAACCGATCAACAAGATAAGATCGCACTAACGCTATTTAAGTCGACTGGTGTATTGGGTAAAGACGATCTGCTTTGGCGCCCTGGGCGCGCTTCGGGCATCAACAACAAAGTGGTGCACACTCCAGATGCGCAGCTCAAACAGTCAATGACCTTTAGCTTTGCCATCGCGTTAAGCCAAGACGCGAACCACAGCACCATTCGCGCCCTAGAGAGCGAATATTTAGACGCGCCATTTAGTTATCAAAAGCAGCGCCTCAACAGCTTTGAAAACCGTTTAGAACGTTTCCAACTACGCTTTGATGCCCGCGAGCGGCAAGAAAAAGTGAGCCTGTTTACCCTTAAGCAAGCGTTGCAACTGTCGAGTATCGGTCACTCATTTGAGCGCCGCAACGCCGTGATAGTGCGCCTGTTTAACCCAACCGACAGCGCGATAGAGCTCGATCTCACGCCATTTGCCCACTTTGCTGAAGTGGAAGTGGTGAACTACCGCGAGCAGCCGCTTGGGCCTGAGCTAACGGTCACACCCAACAACAGCATTGATTTGCGTTTGAGCTTTTAGGCCCAGTGAGAGGAAGATTTTATTATGCTCCAGCAAACTATTTTAAATAAAGTGACGGCGCTCTATGGGGAAAAGGCGGCACCTGAGATCTGCGCCGATATTTTCGCCTTGATGGAGAAATGGCAAGCCAAGTCGCAGCCGTATGCCAATTGGGTCGATGAGACCACCTCATACCTTATTAGTTACGGCGACAGCTTTACCCAAGGGGAGGAGAAAACCCTCACCACCATGAAGCGCTTTGCCGACCAATATCTGCAAGGGGTGGTGAGCAACATTCACATTTTGCCGATGTTTCCCTATACCTCTGACGATGGCTTTAGCGTGGTGGATTACCGCCAAGTAGACAGCAAGCTGGGCGATTGGTCTGAGCTTAATGCATTGTCTGAGAATTTTGACTTGATGTACGACTGCGTGATCAACCACATCTCCCAGCACAGTGATTGGTTTCAGGGTTATCTTGCAGGTGATGCCAAATACCAAGACTACTTTGTCGACTCTGACCCAAGCCTTGATTATTCCAGTGTCACGCGTCCCCGCGCGCTGCCGCTCCTGACTTCGTTTAATAAGGCTTCGGGTGAGTTAGCCCACGTGTGGACGACCTTTTCAGACGATCAGATAGACATCAACTTTAAGAGCCCTCAAGTGCTGCTTGAGAGCATCGATATTCTGCTTATGTACGCTTGCAATGGTGGCCGCTCTATCCGTTTGGATGCGATTGGTTTTATTTGGAAACAGTTAGGCTCGAGCTGCATTCACCTACCAGAGGCGCATGAAATCATTAAGTTGTGGCGGATAATCCTTGATCAGGTGGTGCCGGGCTCGCTGCTTATTACCGAAACTAATGTGCCGCACCCAGAAAATATCGCCTATTTTGGTGAGGGCGATGAAGCGCACATGGTGTACCAGTTCCCACTGCCGCCGCTGACGCTGCACGCGTTTTTAAGTGAAAACAGTCGGGTTCTCACTAAGTGGGCAAAAGGGTTAACCGATGAGGCGATGGCCAACTTGCAAGCTGGGCGAAAGACCACCTACTTCAATTTTCTTGCCAGCCATGACGGCATCGGTGTGCGACCAACGGAAGGGATTTTAAGCGACCAAGACCGCCAGATGATGTGTGAGCATGTTGAGCGTAAAGGAGGGCGAGTCAATTACAAATACAACAGTGATGGCAGTCAGTCCCCTTATGAGCTCAATATTAACTATTTAAGCGCACTCACCGAGCCTGATGATTCAATAGACAGCAAAAGCGATAAGTTCCTAGCAGCGCAGTCCATATTGCTGTCGTTTATCGGCGTACCAGCGATTTACTACCATAGCTTACTTGGCAGCGAAAACGACTTACAGGGCATGTTTAGCTCGGGGATCAATCGCCGAATTAACCGTGAAAAGCTTGACCTCGACCGCCTTGAAAGTGAACTCGCCCAGCCGGATACCTTGCGCGCTAACGTATATTCGCAGTTGGCGAACCTATTGCAGATCCGCAAGCAGCAACCTGCCTTTTCCCCAAGCGCGAAACAACAAGTACTGGAGCTTGGTGATGGCTTATTTGGCCTGCTGCGTGGTGAGGGCAAACAGAGTGTGTGCTTTGTGGTTAACTTAACGGCTAAGGCACAACCTGTCAGCGTAGCAAACCAAGGCTGCGACCTCATTAGTGGCGAGGAGTTTAGCCAGAATTTCACGCTTCAGCCGTATCAATTTGTTTGGCTAACACAGCAATAAGGAAACAACGATGAAACTTGCACAACTGACCTCAAAGTCTTTAATTTTACTCGACGCTGTGTTTGATGACCGCTTGGCGGCCATCGAAGCGTTAACCGACAAACTCGACCAAGCGGGCAAACTCAGCGATAAGCAGCAGTTTCTCGACGCGGTATTAAAGCGGGAAGATGAAGGCCCGACGGCTCTGGGTGAATACCTCGCCGTACCGCACGGTAAGTCCGAAGCGGTTAAAGCGCCCGTGTTTGCCTGCGCATTGGTGAAGGATGAGTTGATGTGGCAAGGGTTAGATGGTGATGAGCCAGTCAACATGATCTTCTTGCTCGCCATTCCACCAGCAGAGGCCGGCTCCACTCACATGGAAGTGCTGACAACGCTCACGTCGTCGCTGGTTGAAGATGAATTTCGTGAACAATTATTGGCAGCAAAAAGTGCCGATGAGGTGATGGCGCTGTTTGGTGGTGAGTCCGCCCAAGAGGAGATAACAGAAGAGCAGCAGCCTCAAGTTGAAATGGCCAAGGACATTAGCCGTACCGCCTACCCATTGGTATTAGGCGCAGGTGTGTTGATCGCAACCTTCTTATTCCTATTATTGTGATCAAATAATCCATTGACCCTCGGCTAAAACAACCAAGCCCAGCATGATGCTGGGCTTGTTATTATGGTTAGCGCAACGGGGCGCTTGGCTGGCGATTACAGCGCGAATAGCCCTTCCCAAACAATCTTATTGTAACGCTCGGCGTTGGTGTCGCCTTCGGTGCTAAATAGCATTACAACCGACTCTTCATTAAGGCCTATCTCTTCACGTAGCTTGTCTGCGTCTGCGTGAGTAGACAATTGGTGTAATAGTCCTGCGGTAATCGCGCCAGATTCGCCACTAATGATGGCGCTGTCGCCTGCCAGTGGGTTACCTAACATGCGCATGCCAGTGGCAGATACGTTGTCATCAACCGAGACAAAGTGATTGCTGCAATCTCTTAGAATTGGCCAAGTGATTGGGTTTGGCTCGCCGCACGCAAGGCCTGCCATGATCGAGTTTAGCTCGCCCGTCACGTTGACCATATCGCCGTTTTCACTGGTGCCAGAGCGGAAGATACAGTCTGCCGCGGAAGGCTCTGCAATTACCGTCGTAAAGTTATCCGCGCCTAATTTATCGGCAAAGTAACCCAAAATACCGCCAGCCATCGCGCCGACACCGGCTTGCAGAAATAGATGGCTTGGCATACCAAATTCAAGTTCAGCCGCTTGCTCAACCGCTTCATCGGCCATGGTCATGTAACCTTGCGAGATCCAAGTTGGGATCTCTTCATAGCCATCCCACGCTGTGTCTTGCACGAGCATCCAGCCGTTATCTTGCGCGGTTTGGTTAGCAAGGCGTACGGTGTCATCGTAGTTGACGTCAGTCACGATACACTCTGCCCCAAGGCCTTGAATACGCTTCACGCTTGCTTGCGCGGAGCCTTTTGGCATGTACACCACGGCTTTTTGGCCCATTTCGCGTGCCGCCCATGCGACACCTGTACCGTGGTTACCCGCAGTAGCAGTGGTAAAGACCAAAGGTTTGTCTAGTTTCGAAGCAACGGTCTTTAAATTGATCTCGCTAATGTCGATACCAAGGTGCTTGGCAAGCTGACGACCCAGCGCATAAGAGCCACCAAGCACTTTAAAGGCATTTAAGCCAAAGCGTTTAGACTCATCTTTCACCAAGATGGCTTTTACCCCAAGGCGTTTGGCCAACTGCGGTAGAGAGACCAATGGCGTTGGTTGATAACCTTCAATTTGGTTATGGAACGCACGGGCTTGCAGCGCTTGCTCGGCGGTGAACAGTTGGCAAGTTTTGCCTGTGTAAAATGAGTTTTTGGATAGTTTTAGCATAGGGCACACTTCAATACGGCTGATTGGAAACGAGGCCATTAACGGGAAATTAATGGCCCAGATTGTTAGAATTATTGGTTGATGTAAGCAATCGCTTCGACTTCAACTAAGGCATCTTTTGGTAGGCGAGCGGCTTCTACGCACGAGCGAGATGGCGCATTCTCTGTCCCAAAGACTTCGGTGTAAACTTCGTTAAATGCAGCGAAGTTTTCCATATCAGATAGGAAACAAGTGGTTTTTAGTACCGTATCCAGTGACGCGCCACTTTCTTCTAAAATCGCTTTTAGGTTAGCAAGCGATTGGCGAGCTTGCTCTTTGATGCCGCCTTCAGCGAATGCCATTGTTTTTGGATCAAGAGGCAGTTGGCCAGATGTGAATAGCAAGTCTTTAAATACAAGTGCTTGAGAGTATGGGCCAATTGCTGCTGGTGCTAAGTCTGTGTGGATTTTAGTTTTCATCGTTTTTCTCTTCAGTGTTATTGCTACGATCTAAACTCGCGAATGTATTTATAAATAGCATGGCGAGTGATGCCTAGGCGTTCAGACACAAGTGCTGTTGCCTCTTTTAATTCGAAAATACCGTTTTCAAGCAAAAGCTTGGTAATGGCTTTGTTCCGACCTTTTAAGTTAATTGAGGCGTCATTGTCGACTTCGGCAATGGCGTGATCGAGCGCTTGCTCAATCACCTCCGTCGTAGATGAGCTAAAGTTTTCATGCACCCCTACATGGCTGTGAGCCATATCGGGCATTAGGGTCTTAATGATCTCTGGAAACGGATGAGACAAATTCATATTGATACAAAAGAGTCCGATCGGTTTGCCATTCTCACCTGCTAGCACACAAGTCGTCGATTTCAGCAACGAACCATCTTTACTGGTGGTGAAGTAGCTTTTCGGCGTCACTTCACCGGTGCTTTCAAACACACTCAGCATTTTCAAGCCCATATCTGTGATTGGTGAGCCCACCTTTCGACCGGTGTGATGGCCATTGACAATTTTTACCACCGACTTTTCAAAGCTTTCAAATGAATGAATAACCACTTCGCAATGCGGACCGATGAAGTCGGCAATGGTTTCGGCAAGCCGAAAGTTGGTTTCTAAACACTCTCTGTCTCTATCGGTGAACTCTATATCGAATGACTTATAAGCGGATGCGTTCATTGTAGACCACTACTGTTAACTTTAACTGTCATCTATTGTCGGTATTAGCCGGCTAAATTGCAAGCTGACAATTAACTTTGTGTAACTATAAGACAATATATTCACTTTTCTAACAAGGCTAAAGTTACATAAATGGAACTAAAATTTGACAGGGATCACTAATTTCAGCAAATGAGGCTAGGTTTGGTTCATAAAAGTTAACTGTAAGATCCAGGTCACATTATTTAACTAAATTATCAGTAAGATGCAGCGTCGTAAGGTAAACAAAATTTAACTATAAGGGTGAGCAGCTCCACGGCTTAACCCAATTCCAAGATTAAGAGGTTCCAATGACGAATTATTTAAACAGAGGTTTTGAACACGCTGAGTTTGAAAATAGAACATTGCGTGCGCAAAAAGTGATGCATGAAATGCAGCTCGACGCGATGATTTTTACAACTGAGCCGAACGTACGCTACTTCACCGGCTTCCACACTCAGTTCTGGCATAGCCCAACGCGCCCTTGGTTCGTCATTGTTCCTGCAGAAGGCAAGCCGATTGCCATCATTCCTGAAATTGGCGCAAGCGGCATGGCGGGCACTTGGGTAGATAACATCATTACTTGGCCTTCACCACGTCCGGAAGATGATGGTATTAGCCTAGTGGCTAGCGCGCTGAACTCGCTGCCTTGTCGCCATGGCCGCGTTGGCGCGACGTTAGGTATTGAATCTCACCTGCGTATGCCAGTGAACAACTACCTTAAGTTGACCACTATGGTGAAAAAAGACTTTGTTGATGTGTCACTTGCGATGCATGAACTGCGTCAAATCAAATCTCAAGCTGAGATCGAGAAGACACGTGAAATCTGCCGCATCACCAATATTGGTTTTAACAAAATCCCTGACTATGCCCGTGCGGGGATGACAGAGCGTGAGATCTGTAAGCAGTTCCGCATTGATATGTTGCTTGAAGGGGCTGACGAGTGTCCGTACATCATCGCGGGTTCAGGCCCAGACGGCTACGACAGCATCATTATGGGGCCAACCGACCGTGTGATTGAACAGGGTGACGTTCTTATTATCGATACTGGCGCGGTTCGCGATGGCTACTTCTCTGACTTCGACCGTAACTGGGCCTTTGGTCACGCGAGTGAGCAAACGAAAGCCGCTTATCGCGCGACTTACGAAGCGACCACCAAAGGTTTCGAAGCGGCCCGTCCGGGTGCGACGACTACCGATATTTACAACGCGATGTGGAAAGTACTTGAAGCCAATGGCGCACTTGGCAACGACGTTGGCCGCCTTGGTCACGGCCTAGGCATGGAACTAACCGAGCGTCCTTCGAACACCGCGACAGACAACACGGTATTAAAACCAGGCATGGTGATGACGCTAGAGCCAGGCATGGTCTACGCGCCAGGTAAGTCAATGGTACACGAAGAAAATATCGTGATCACTGAAGATGGGGCCGAGTGGTTGAGCGAGCGTGCTGAGCCAGAGCTTATCATCATCTAAACGCCGTTACTCTTTTAAAAAGTCTGCTTCTTGATTTCAAGAAGCAGATAAAAAACAACTATAACAACGAGCGAATTATGCAAACTATTGAACAGTTTCAACAATTTGAAACACCCCTACAACATGTTCAGGCTCCTCGTATCAACCGAACTCATATCGGTTTGGTTCAGCTAAGTACCGACCATTCATTAGAAATGGACTGGGCTAAGTTACTTGGCACTCAGGCGGGGGTGTTCAGCTCTCGCGTTTATTACAGCAGCGAAATGACCCCAGAAGCGTTAGATAAAATCGCCACTGGGATCAGTGAAGCCTCAGATCTGATTGCATCGGGCCTTCCAATGGATGTGATGGCCTTTGGCTGCACATCGGCATCAATCATCATAGGTGAAGAAAAAGTCGCGAAGTTGCTGACGAAAAATCGCGGGGATATTCCTGCTACCAACCCGTGGACAGCTGCGCAAGCCGCCTTTAGGCATTTGGGTGCCAAGAAAGTGGCGGTGTTTTCACCTTACCCAACCGAAGTGAATTTCCCTCTTTATCAGCAGTTGAACCAAGCGGGCTTTGAAGTGCCTGTCCTCGGTTCGCTTGGGATAGAGAAAGACACCGATATCACCACAGTATCAAAAGAGTCGATGCTAGAAGCGCTGGGCAAGCTTTTGCCTGAATCGGGTGCGGATGTGGTGTTTATGTCGTGCACCAACTTGCGCGTACTCGACCACATTCAAGAAATTGAAGACAAGTTCGGTATTCCTGTGGTGTGCAGTAACTCAGCGATGTTCTGGCATTGCCTGCACTTAACTGGCAAGAAAGCCCAATGTCCGGGATATGGGCAATTACTGAATCAATAGTATCGACATGAAAGGATTAGAAAAATGAGTAATACAGTAAAAGGATGGATTGCGGCCATATTTATCGGCTTGCTATGGGGTATTCCGTGGATTGTCGGTACACCCATTTTGGAAGTGATGGACGCGCAAGTGTTGGTGTGGGTTCGTTATACCGTTGCCTTTATTACCTTGGGTATCGTGTTCAATGTTGGCCTTGCGACCGGCAAGATGAAGAAAAAGGCCGAGTTTAAGCTCAATTGGGAAAACCGCCATGACGTATTTTGGGCGGCGGCGTGTGGCATTGTTGGCCAAGGCGCGTTCAGCTTTTTGTCATTCCTATCGTTGGAATACATTACCGCCTCTGAAAATGGCGTGATCCAAGGGCTGATCCCAATTCTTATTTTAGTGGTGGGTTTTTTCCGTCACAACGCTCGCTTTACCGTTATGCAGATGCTTTCTGCGGTAGGTGCGTTTATTGGTGTGGCTATCTTGGTGATGGATCCAAACTCTGAAACCAACGGCTTTAATATTGGTCACCTTATCTGTCTGGGTAGTGCGGCGAGCTTCTCTTGTACCGCATATGCTCGAGCCAAACTGGCTGATAAATATGGCTCGGTAGCCACTATGTTCCACCAGTTCGTGTTCGCGTCGGTTGGCTTTGGTCTGTACCTCATCGTATCTGGCGCCGACTTTGTCTCCGCGCTGGGTATCTTTAGCTCGCCATTACGTGTGCTGTGCATCGTGATTTTGGGTGTGGGTATCTCGGGAACCAGTTACCTCGTGTACATCTACGCGATGGAGCGAGTTGGTGTTGATGGCACTGGCATGGCACTTAACTTGATGCCGTTGTCCTCGTTTGTTCTGGCTATTTTTGCTCTCGGTGAAGCCGTTACCCCAATGCGATTGCTTGCTATCGCGGTGGTTATTGTGTCGATGATGTTGTTCATGAAGTTTGGTAAAGAAAAACAACAAGAAGCCAAATTACAACCTGCGACTGAAACGAATTAACAGTGATAAATAGGCAGTGCCCCCGCACTGCCTATATTAAACCAAATAATAAAATTCTGGATGATATTTAATATGAGTACTTCAAACAAAGATACATTTTTAGGCTGGGTTGCAGCCATTGCAGTCGCGGTAATTTGGGGCGTGACAGGTGTGGTTTCTAAGCCATTGTCTATGGCGGTTGATCCCATGACCTTAGTGTTTTTCCGTTATGTCACCGCTGTGATTGGGCTTTCTATCATTTTCTTTTTTACCTCTCGAAGCAAAAGTTTAAGCGCCGATCTGGGTTCATCCTTGAAAATTGATACCAAAGATATCGGCCGAATCGCGGTGTGTGGCATCGTTGGCCAAGGGGTTTTCTCGCTGTTTAACTTCCTCTCGCTTGCTCATATCGGTGCGACCGAGAATGGCGTTATTCAAGGCATGCAGCCATTTGCGACGGTGTTCTTTGGCATGATGTTTATGAATTTCCGCATGAACAAAATTCAATGGGGAGCCTTTATTGCGTCGGCGGTTTGTATCTACGCCATGAGCGTTGGCCCAACAAATAGCATTGAAGGTGGTACACCATTACTCGGTTACGCTTACGTAACGTGCTCTATGCTGGCGCTTGCGTGGACGGCACACTTACGTGCAAGCCTTGCAGATAAGTATGGCTCGGTGGTTTCTATGCTTTACCAATACATTTCGGTGGCGGTAATGGGTGTGATTGTAGTGGCAACCATGGGGCTAGACCTGTCACAAATCTACATTATTTTCTCAAGCCCACTACTGATTGCGCTGCTTATTTTCCTTGGCACGGGCATCTCAGGGGGTAGTTACCTTATTCAACTTTACTCGTTTAAACGCATTGGCGTAGAAAAAGCCACCATGGCGCTTAACTTAATGCCTTTAGTCGGTTACCTCGTGGCCGTGTTGACCCTTGGTGAGCAAATGGCGCTGGGTAAAACGATTGTGGTTTCGTTGATTGTGGTGGCTCTGTACGTATTCACCAAGTATGAAACCAAAGAAGAAGCTCCAAGCAAACAAGATGCGCTCAAAGCTCAAAAAGCATAACTAACTTAAAAGAAATACCCGTTAGCGGCACCAATAACTTGGCGCTGCTAACGGGCTGGAGAAAGAAAAATGACAATAGAACAAAATGTTATCGATTGGCGTCACCACCTTCATCAATACCCTGAGTTTGGTACTGAAGAGTTTAAAACCGCTGAATTTGTCGCCAATAAACTGGAACAGTTTGGCCTAGAAGTTCACCGAGGCATTGGGGGAACTGGTGTTGTTGGTATCTTAAAACGTGGTAACAGTGAACGTTCTATCGGCTTGCGTGCAGATATGGACGCCCTGCGTATCTGTGAAGAAAATACGTTTTGTCATGCTTCAAAACACGAAGGCGCGATGCACGCCTGTGGCCACGATGGCCATACGGCAATGTTACTTGGCGCGGCTTGTGAACTGGCGAAAACCAAGAATTTCGACGGAACAGTGTATTTTATCTTTCAACCAGATGAAGAGCGTGGCACGGGCGCAAAAGCCATGATTGAAGATGGCCTGTTTACCCGCTGGCACATGGACGCCATTTATGCGATGCACAATTTACCGGGGATTCCTGAAGGTCAATTTCAAACGCGTCCAAGCTCTTTAATGGCCAGTGAAAGCAGCTTTGAAATCGTGATCAATGCAACCGGTGGCCACGCTGCCCTGCCGCACATGGGCACCGACCCAATTGTGGTTGGCGCGCAAGTGGTGACCGCGCTGCAAACCATTGTGTCGCGTAATTTGAGTGCGATTGACGAAACGGCGGTTATCTCGGTGACTAACTTTGAAACCAACGGCACGGTAAACGTTATTCCGTCTCAAGTGACCATCAGCGGCGATACGCGCAGCTTTACCGACCAAGCGCTACACAAAATTGAGAAAGCGATCGAACGTGTTGTCGCAGGGCAGTGTATGTCGGCTGGAGTGGACTACCAATACCATTTCAACAACAGCTTCTTATCAACCATCAATACCCCAGAAGAGACCGCTCACGCCGTGCGTGCGGCGCAAAAAGTGGTGGGTGAAGACAATGTTATCGCCAACTGCGAACGCTTTACCATCAGCGAAGACTTTTCTTTCATGCTTCGTGAAGTAAAAGGTTGTTATGTCTTAGTCGGTAACGGCGTAGGGGAGTGCGGCGGTACCGCTTTGCATAACCCACTATACGATTTCAACGACAACATCTTGATCAAAGGTGTTCGATACTGGCAAGCGCTGGTGGAAGATCAGCTAAGCGCTTGATCTTAAATTTATAACTCCGGCCAGTTTCTAGGCCGATAATCCAACCGTACGACCATAAGTCGCTCAAGAAATTGAGCGGCTTATTTGATGGTGTCTGATAAGTGTGAGGTGGTGTATGACGAAGTATCTCCCTGGTAGTGTTATTTCAACATTTGCATTTATTTTATGGGGCTTGTTACCGCTCTATTTTCAGTTTGTGCCCAATGCGGATGTGCTTGAGCTCTTAGCCGTACGGGTATTGGTGTCGATTCCTTTGATGCTGCTTTTGTTGCGGTTAATTGCTGTGCCGTGGCCAAAAATCGTGGCGGCGTTTACCAATAAAAAAATTCTTGGTTTGTGTTTTTTGGCTGGGTTATTTAACTGCATATCGCTCTACAGTTTTACTTGGGCGTTAACCAATGATCAGGTGCTGGCTGCAAGTCTTGGCTATTTTATTAACCCGATATTTTCGATTGTTTTTGGCGTTCTGTTTTTAAAAGACAAACTTACCCTAGGCCAAAAAATGGCGGTGGTATTGTCTATCTGTGGTATCGGTTATCAAGTGGTGCAGTATGGTGAGTTGCCGTGGGTATCTCTTATCATGGGCGGGGCGTTTGCTCTGTATGGCCTCGTTAAGAAATACATCTCGCTCGATTCTATTTCTGCCATGCTGCTCGAGTTGGTGACGCTAGCGCCCATTGCGGTCGGTATCCTCTATTACGGCTGGTTGAATCAAGATTCCGTGATTTATGCGCAAGATTGGCAGGCGTTGGCTTGGTATGCCGGCTCAGGTCCTGTGACGCTCGTACCTTTGGTGTTGTTTGCGATGGCCGTTGAGCGCACCAGTTTGATTGTTGTTGGGCTTACCCAGTACATCGAGCCGAGCATTCAGTTCTTACTGGCGGTCGCGGTATTTGGTGAGCAATTAGATCCTGTGAAAGTGGTGAGCTTTAGCTGTATTTGGCTTGGGTTAATAGTGTGCAGTATTGAAGCGGCCATGCGAGCTAGATCATCTCGCATGAAACCATTACGGCTATAGTTGAGCACAGTTACAAAAGCCGCCCCCTCACCCGGGTGCGGGTTTATTCCACTTCATTGCGTAACTGCTCAATATATTGCTGCATAAACGCTTTACGTTTCTGAGCTTCCTTTTTTGCCGAGCGGGTTTGCATGCTATCGGCAATCTTAAACAGCTTTACGTAGAAGTGATCGATGGTGAAGCGTTTATCGTCGAGCTCGCGGCGGTTCGCGAGTATATCTGGATAGTGGTACAGCTCGGTGCCAAATGACACACCAACTTGAATACAGCGGGCAATGCCAATTGCACCAATGGCATCTAAGCGGTCGGCATCTTGAACGATTTGCGCTTCAAGTGTTTCTGGCGCGAGCCCCGCGCTGTAGCTGTGGGCCATGATCGCGTGGTGGATGGCGTCAATGTATTGCGCCGGGTAGTTAATGCTTAGCAGAAACTTGCAGGCTTTGTCGGCGGCGACTTTGGCGCTCTGCTTACGCTCTGGGTGATCTTTGGGGTAGGTAAAGCAGTCGTGTAGATAGGCCGCGGGAATAACAATTTCTAGCTGGGCTTGCTCTTCAATTGCCAGTTGTCGCGCGGTTTTCACGACTCGGAAAATATGGTTGAGATCGTGCGCTGCGTCGGTGGTCATTTCCTCAGAGATAAATTGAATAAAGCGGGGTTCAAATTGGCTTAGGTTCATTGGTCGTACTACGGGCTATTGAAGACCAAGGCATAGTATCACCAAAGTATTGCCGCGATCAGGAAAGCTCAGAACGAATCTGAGCTTTCATTCCTATTCGCTACATTGCCCACAAAAATATCGCCAGTAGCTGCGGAGAGAGGATGCGCAAACACATCACCAACGGATACACGGTCGCATAGGCAAGCGCGGAAGCGCCGCTGTTTTCGTGGATGCCATTGGCAAAGGCCAGCGCGGGTGGATCGGTCATCGAACCGGCTAACATGCCGCAAATGGTGAGGTAGTTAAGCTGGCCGAACATACGCGCGATGGTGCCTACCGTGAGCAGTGGAATCGCGGTGATCATCACCCCATAGCCCATCCAACTTAGGCCGTCGCCATGGACTAAGGTGTCGATAAAGCCGCCACCTGATTTAAGCCCGACTACGGCAAGAAACAATACAATGCCAATTTCACGCAGCGCCAAGTTGGCGCTGGGGGGCATGAACCAATACATTTTGCCTATGCTGCCGATCCTCGCCAGAATGAGCGCAACAATCAGTGGCCCGCCCGCAAGACCAAGTTTAATCGCGGCAGGAAAACCCGGCAGATAAAATGGAATGGAGCCGAGTAGCACCCCAAGACCAATACCGACAAATACCGGTAACATCTGAACCTGTTGTAGCTTTTGATGAGCATTGCCCACAATCCCGCTCACCGCTTCGATGGCTTCTTGGCGGCCCACAAGGTTGAGAATGTCGCCAAATTGCAAGGTCGATTGACTGGTGGGTACCAGCTCGACCCCGGCGCGGTTTAAGCGCGACACCACCACATCGTATTTTTCTTTTAAATCCAAATCGCGGATTTTCTTACCCAATACGATTTCATTGGTGACCACAAGGCGCTGGACGCGAAGTTCGGTGCCACGGGTGGAAAGTGAGGCGTCCACTTCTTCACCAATCACCAAGCGAGCTTTCTCTAAGGCGTTTTTGTCCCCCACTAAGTGCAGCAAATCATTGATTTCGATATGGGTGTCTTGTTTGGGCACGTAGAGCATTTCATTGCGCTTTAAGCGCGAGCAAACAATATCGCCTTCGGTGATCGCGGGCACCTCTTTTAGCTGCAAGCCATTTAAGTTGGGGTTTTTCACCGCTACGTTAATGGTATGCAAGCTCTCTTTTTTATGGCCATTATGCACTTCAAAATCGTCAGCTTCTTTGTTGACGTCGACCCGAAAGGCTAGGCGTAATATCCACATGGTGAGCAAAATGCCGCAAATACCAAATGGGTAAGCGACCGCGTAGCCCATACCGGTAAGGTCGAGCATGCCTTCTTGGGCGCCGAGTTCGGATAAGATCTGCTGACCCGCACCGAGCGAGGGCGTATTGGTGACGGCGCCAGAGAAGACACCAAGAATAACAGGGAGAGGAACATCAAACAGGTGGTAGAGAGCGATGGTGACGATGCAACCCATTACAACAATAAGGGCGGCAAAGGCATTGAGTTTGAGGCCAGAGCTTCGCAGCGAAGCAAAGAACCCCGGTCCAACTTGGATCCCGATGGTATAAACAAACAGGATAAGGCCAAATTCCTGAATAAAGTGCAAGGTATTGGAATCGAGATTAATGCCCCAGGTGCCGGTAAAGTGACCAACAAAGATGCCGCCAAACAGCACCCCTCCGATCCCAAGCCCGACGCCATAGACGCGCCAATTCCCAATCCAGAGCCCAAGCACTGCTACCAGCGAAAGTATGCTGATAGAGAGCGCAATGTCACTCATGGTGAGTCTCCTTAACAATAAAAAATCTTTTTTACCGATGGCTCGAACTAACCCAGAGATGCAAAACGCATAAAAAAGAGCATCGGTTATCGTGGCAACAAACCGCGAAACGGTATTGTGACGCCAGGGGTAGGCGAAGGACTCGGTAAAGACTGATTTCGCGTAGGAACGAAAGGAGTGGTTAGGGAGTGATGTCTACAGCTGGTGGAATCTGTTGTTCTCTACCAAGGTGATACACACTGAAAATTCAAGGTGCGTTATCCAAGGTAGGATGTTGCCTTAACTTGATTATTATTACCTTAAAAGAGTCGGGGAGTTAAGCATGGTTATGCAAAAGTGTGCACTTGAGTTGAACAAATCTGACTTTGATAACTTATTGTTATCGTTGAGTAATAAAGCTGTAACCAAACCACCTGGCACAATCAAAGAGTGCAAAAATGAAAAACGCGCAGCTAGGCTCCGCGTTTGAATTAAAGGGATTAGCGATTAAGCAAAAATGGCGCTATACAGAAGCCCAGCGCTGACCGCCATGCCGAGGATCACGGTTAAGAACGCCGCGATCATTTGGTTTTTGAAAATCGATTTCAGCAAGATCACTTCCGTTAAGCTTGCGCCCGCACTACCAATGATCAAGGCCATGACCGAACCCAGCGCCATGCCTTTTTGCACTAGCGCGGCGCTCAGTGGGATCACCGCTTCAGCGCGAATATACAGTGGAATACCAATCACGGCTGCCACTGGGATCGCGTACCATTTTCCTTCCCCCGCGTAGTGAGCAATAAGATCGGTTGGGATAAAGCCGTAGATAAACGAGCCAATGGCGATACCCAGCATGAGGTAAGGGAACACTTGTTTAAAGTCTTTCCAAGTTGAGCGCCAAATGCGTAGCCAACGGCTTGGCTTTTTCTCAACCAGCACCGCACTTGCCTCGCCCTCTGCTGTGCAGCAAGAGACGGTGACTTGTGGCTGTGCGTCGCAGCATTGACTGGTCGCTGCGGGCGCACAACTTGGCGCAGAGCTCGCACAGGTCGACGGTGCTTTAGCTGGCGTATCGCCACAACTGCTACCACATTCACCGCTATCGATAGCTTGATAGGCTTCAGGTTTCACGTAGCGTTCAAACCCCAGTTTTTCCAATACGTAACCCGCAGTTACCGAGACCAGCAGCGCGATGGAGAAGTAAAACAGTGCAATTTTCCAGCCAAACGTCACCACAAATAGGCCGATGATCACTGGGTTAAGCAGTGGACTGGCAAACAAAAACACCATCATTGGGCCAAAGCCTGCGCGTGCTCTTAGTAGCCCTTTTAAAAACGGAATGGTCGAGCAAGAGCAAAACGGCGTGATCGCGCCAAGCAGCGCTGCTACCACATAGCCTTTGCCCTTGCGTGAGCTTAAGATCGACTGGATCTTTTCAGGAGTGAGGAACTCTTGCAGTACCCCAACAATGTAACTGATGGCTAAAAACAGGATGATCAATTCTGTGGCAAGAAACGCGAACATGTCTAACGCTTCTTTGCCCATGGTGAGGAGTTCGTTGTTCATAAATCTGTCCTAATAATGATTCGATTATTCTCGAATTATAGAAGTATAAAACATGTTCGATCAAGTTATATTTCGATAAATATCGAAATATAAAAATGATATCTTAAAATTCAATGGCTTGCCGATTTTGTCGAACAGCCGAGTGTGTGGGGATAGCAAGTTGCCATTATTTCCACTAATATCGAACTATTAGTCGGTTCGGAGGCAGTATGGAATTAGAAGCAGTGGCAAAAGCGCTGAAAGAGTTAGGTCATCCTACTCGGTTGGCCATTTACAAAGCGGTGGTTAAAGCGGGCTATCAAGGTATCGCAGTCGGTGGCGTGCAAGAGCAGTTAGGTGTACCTGCATCAACGCTTTCTCACCATATTTCTGGCTTAGCTTCCGCAGGACTTATCGCCCAACGGCGAGAAGGGCGCACGCTATTTTGTGTGGCGGAATATCAAAACCTCGAGCAAGTGATCGGTTTTTTGCAAGATGAGTGCTGCGTGGACGAAAACTGTTAGACGTTTGGTTTTGCTAAACGTTTAATTAAATATATTTTGATTTTTTTAACCTCATTAAATCCCTAAGCTTTCCTTATCCAATAACGAATGACGCTCAGACGCTGCCAAAGCGAGCGGCGCCTGACTTTGATAAGGGTAAAGCATGGGATATCAACACGTCATGCTGGCGATCGACTTAAATTCAGATGCCAGCTTTCTATTAAAAAAAGCC
>Ga0070725_10000347_pt1 | contig 33753 bp, 26 predicted proteins | sample tdDd002_FD_69781 | JGI IMG/M metagenome (GOLD analysis project Ga0070725, IMG submission 69781) | Marine sediment microbial communities from the Atlantic coast under amendment with organic carbon and nitrate - tdDd00.2 | ecosystem: Environmental > Aquatic > Marine > Coastal > Sediment | place... | reverse complement strand
CTCAGGTCTAAAAAAAGGCATTAAAGTACTAAGTGATTTAAACGCAATTATCGCAATTTTACTGGTTGTATTTGTATTTTTAGTTGGAAACACAAGATTTATGTTGGATATGACAACAACATCTCTAGGTTACGTAGCAACAAATATGCTTAGAATGGCAACATGGCTAGATCCAGCAGGCAAATCAATGTTCCCACAATATTGGACTGTATTCTACTGGGTATGGTGGGGCGGATATGCACCGTTTTTAGGTATGTTTATTGCAAAGATTTCTAGAGGCAGAACGATTAAGCAAATGATTACAGGGTCATTATTATTCGGTTCATTAGGTTGTATAATTTTCTTCGGAGTTCTAGGCAATTATGGTCTGAGCTTACAACTTGATGGAACAATGGATGTTGTAGCATCTCTAAGCGAAATTGGTGCTCCGCAAACTATTGTTGCTATTCTAGCCACACTTCCCTTTGGTAAGCTAATAGTAGCAATTGTAGGTGTGCTATGTATTATATTTGCAGCGACATCTTACGATTCGGCATCATATATTATAGCAGCGAATACACAAAAACACCTTGAAGATGGAGAACCAGTTAGATGGTTGCGACTTCTTTGGGCATTTTCACTGGCACTTATTCCTATGGGCTTTATTCTTCTTAAAGCACCACTTAGAACGTTACAGACGGCAACACTGGTTCTATCAATTCCAGTTGCATTCATTGTAATAGCCTCAGCGTTCTCATTTATTAAAATGGTAAAAGAAGATATCGCTTCAGGAAAACTGAATCAAAAAATTGTGCTTAATAGTTTCCCTGAAATTGAAAGGCAAGCTTCTGAGAATAATGGCGTGGAAATTATTGCAGCAAAAACTGAAGCTCAGTAATTATTTAAGATATTAGTAGAAACAACGAAGAGTAATAGAATGAATACTTTTAAGACATGATCCTTGCGATCATGTCTTTTTTTAGTTCAGAATATCGAATAATAACCTTTTAGTGTTTCGTTTATATAGCATAGCCTTACTAAGAAAGAGGAATCACTCTGTATGACATAGAACTTATAACAGTCCATATAAAACAATATGTTAGAAATGGCAGATTTAATAAAATCGCATTTAAGAGGAGACAGAATATGAAAACAACAATTCGTCAAGCTGAGAAGACTGATATAAAAGCATTAGAAACACTTATTCAACATGTTTTACAGGATTCAAATTCAAAAGACTACCCGGAAAAAGTGATTGATTTTATGTGTGGGTACTATTCCGAGCTAACAATTAGACAAAATTTCGGGAAGAAAATAACTTGGATTCTTGAAGAAGTGAGTTTTGATGAGGATGAACAAGAGGATGTGATTATTCCTAAAGGTACGATTTCACTCTGTGGAAATGAAATTCAAGCTCTCTTTATTGATACGAAGACACAAGGGAAAGGTTATGGCAAACAACTGTTAGCTGTGGCTGAAAATCATGCTGCAAGAGCAGGAATTGATATTTTAAATTTGAGTGCAAGTTTAACCGCTAAAATTTTCTATGAAAAAATGGGATATATGCATGTTGAACTTGTAGATGATGAAGATTTTGGGCAGGCGTATTTGATGGTGAAGAAATTGTAAGAATCTGATGACGAAAATGAACATAAATATTCATACATTTGAATTACCTATCATAGAAAATCATAAGTGACAGATGGGCTCTTTAGAGTCCATCTGTCACTTTTTTTACTCTAAAAAATTTGGTTTCATCTACACGCTTAACACATATAACTAATATATCTGATTCAACTAATCACAAATTGGCTAAATTAGTAATAATGATAAAGTGCACTGAAATTAGGCGTGAATAAACCTGTATAATTGCAAAAAAAATGGAGGTTATGCAATGAATAGTATAAAAACAAAAGTATTGGCGATCATACTATTGGTATTTATGCCATTTGTGATTACGTTGGTTTTTGCACTAAATACATTTTCTATGATGGCAGACGATGGTGTTGCCATCAACCTTGCCGGTAGTCAGCGTATGAGGACGATGTTGATTGCAAATTATGCACAACAATATCAAGATGCAATTTCAGCAAATAACAATGAGAAACTAGATGATATTGAAGTGGTATTAGAGGGTGAGATTGTAAAATATCAAAAAATAGCAATTGCTTTAGTCAAAGGTGATAAGGATCTAAATATTAAAGCTAATAAAAATCAAGGAATTGTAAGTGCAATTAATGCTCTGGATAAGTCAGTTCAAGAGTATACGAACGCCGCAAAGAAAGTAATAGCAGGAGATGCTATAAATCAAAATACGGAGTTCATCACAGCAAATGCTATGACAATTAAAAATGACATTCACGCTATAGTTGGCATGTATCAGACGGTATATGATCAGAAGATTCAAAGGTTTAAGACGACCCTTTTAACCTTATTAATTGCGGGTCTAATCATACTGTTCTTGGCTTATTATGGTATTCGTCAAGCGGTTATAAAGCCTATTATTTGGATTACAGAGATCCTAAAAGATATTTCTGAAGGAAATGGTGATCTTACAAAACGTATTGATATGAAATCAAAAGATGAAATTGGTATGATGGGGAAATATTTCAATCAATTTGCCGATACAGTACGTGATATTGTAGCGTCAGTACAGCAGTTGTCTAAAAATACACAAGATTCTATTGCCCATGTTTTGGACATAATGAATCAATTGAACTTAGCGGTCGATGATGTTGCGAGAGCGACGAATGAAGTTGCTGAAGGCGCAACGCATCAAGTTGAGGATGCAAATAATATTATGACAATTATTAGGGAAAATAACGATAATGTTGAATTTGGTCTTGGAAAAATTGTAGAGACTCAAGAGGTATCTAAAGGTGCTGAGGAGTCGGCTGAACACGGCGTAGAAGCTATAGGAAAAGTTGTAAGCCAGTTTGAAACTATAACGAAGACGATAGATTTTGCAAGAGACTCAATAGAAAAGTTAAACCGTAGAACAAGTGAAATTGGGAATATTGTAGGGATGATTTCAGGAATATCTGCACAAACCAATTTACTTGCACTTAATGCTTCTATTGAGGCTGCAAGAGCGGGAGAACATGGAAAAGGTTTTGCTGTTGTAGCTGAAGAGGTTCGTAAACTTGCAGAAGAATCTGAAGATGCCACTGGACAAATATCGGATTTGATTACAGATATTCAGAGTGAGACGTCAGTGAATGTAAATGCTATGAATACAAATGTGGATAATGTGAGTAAACAAATTGATGTTATTAATGAAGGCAGTCAGTCGCTGGTTGAAATCAACGAAGCAGTTCAGAAGAATTCTGTCAAAGTGGTTGAACTATCAGATGTTTTTGATTCAGTTTCCGAAAAAATGGAAGTTGTAACAAGCACGTTTGATAATATGCTTCAAATAGTTGAAAACACATCTGCTTCTTCACAAGAAGTATCAGCTGCGATTGAAGAACAATTGGCTTCTATTATAGAAGTCACATCACTTATTGAGAATGTGAGCCAGATATCTGAACAATTGTATAATGAGACAAGTAGATTTAAAGTTTAATGCTGATTCTGGTATTTAGAAAATAGAATGGCTTAAAATAATCACCTCTTTCAACAGGGGTGGTTATTTTTTTTTGCTTTTCAATACAGATTTTAGAATAAAAAGGGTATTGAGAATATAGAGATTGAAATTCAAGTTTTCAAAATACATTAGTGTTTTCAAATTACAGTATTTGCGAATGTGCTTCAATGATTACTTTATATAATTAGGGTGTGAGCTTATGGTCATTAACAAAAACTTCATTTCAATTAGAACAAAGTTAGTGGTTGTAATAAGTGTGCTCATAATTATGACAAATATAATTGTAGGCGTATTTAGCTTTTATACTGCAAAAGTTGAACTTGAGAAATCTGGTAAAATCATATTAAAAAATGGTGTGAAAATGATTTTGGAAGCCATTGAACTTAAACAAAATGAAGTCGACAAAGGATTCATTACACTTGATGTTGCTCAGGAAGAAATTAAAGAGTATATGCTTGGTAAAAAAGATGAAAACGGACAGCGACCAATTAATAAGAATATTGACTTAGGTCAACATGGTTATTTTTTCGTAATGGATACAAAAGGTCTTCTCCTAGCACACCCAGCTATTGAAGGACAAGAGATTTGGGAGCAGACGGATCGCAGTGGAACTGAATTTTATGTTGTTAAAGATGTTATTATGAAAGCTCAATTAGGTGGTGATTACACTTATTACATGTGGGAATTACCAATGTCGAGCGAAGTCGCTGCAAAAGTAAACTATGCAGAAATCGACCCCAACTGGGGATGGGTGGTTGCATCGAGTATTTATATGTCGGATTTCAATAAAGGTGCAAACTTAATTTTGAACATAGTGATCATATCATTAAGCGTGATAGCGCTAATTGCAAGTGTTGTAATATATTTTTTCTCTAGACATATTTCACGTCCAATCATTCAAATTACGGAGAATATGCTGTCATATATTAAAGACCATCATATAAGCAATAAATTGAACATCTCCAATCGGGATGAAACCGGAGTGCTGGCTGAATCTTTTGAGTATATGGTAGAAGAACTCAATTCTCAAATTAAGGAAAAGGAAGTGGCGAAGGAAAGGCTTCTACTTCTCAATAAGGAATTAGAGAATTTAGTTAAAAAAAGAACCAGTGAATTGGAGTACAAGAATGAGGAACTGGAAGTGTCTCTAAAGAAAGCAAAGGAGGCTGAAATTGCACTTAGTCAGGCTTTCGACAACTTGAAAGAGACTCAAGCGAAACTTATTGATTCTGAAAAAATGGCAACGATTGGTAAGTTGGTTGCTGGAGTTGCTCATGAGATTAATACACCTTTGGGTATAGGCGTTACAATAGGTTCGAATGTTAGCTTGCTTGTAAATCAGCTTCAAGAAGAACATAGAGCAAATACAATGACTAGAGAACAATTGGAAGAATTTTTAATTGATGCGGATTCGAATGTAAAGCTTCTAAATAGTAATATTTCAAAAGTTGCTAGACTTGTTGATCGATTTAAGCAGGTTGCAGTAGATTTGTACAGCAAGGAAATGGTGGAATATGACTTGTGTTCCGATGCAGAAAAAGCTATTGAATCCGTTAAGCAGTATATGAATGATGACAAGTATAAGGCAACCGTGAACTGTGATGGTATAACGCACTTTGGATATCCAAGTGTTTACAATCAGATTCTTACGAACTTGATAATGAATTCAATTCTACATGGCTTTAATGAACGGGAGTATGGTCATATTGTTTTGAATATCAAAAAAGACCATGAAGATATTGTGATTGAGTACAATGATGATGGTGCTGGAATTGATAAGGATATTCTTGATAGTATTTATGAGCCGTTTTTTACGACTGAAAGTAAAAATGGATTTGTTGGTTTAGGGTTGCATATTGTCTATAATCTTGTAACTCAAAAGTTACAGGGTCGTGTAGACTGTCGCAGTGATAGTGAAGGAACGGAGTTCATTATTCGATTCCCGATTAACATGAAGTGAGAGTGTCGGAAATGATCGCGAAATGTCGATTGACCTGACTATAAATGTATACTTTAGACTATGGTTAAAGGAGTGAGTCATTATGACAATGAAAAATAAAAATAAAATTATGAGGTCGTATAAGCAAGAGTTGTTGGGTAGTCTTGAAAAGATATTCCCACTATTATGCCCTGTTCGGGAGAAGGAATGGCTTCCAGGATGGGAGTATAATATGATTTTCTCTGAAAGCGGGTATGCTGAGAAGGGCTGTGTTTTTGAAACGAATAATGAGTATGGCACATACCATTGGGTTATGACACTTCATAATATTGACAAGGGTGAAATACAGTTTGTGAAAACATCGGAAAAAGAGGATGTAATCATAGATATTTCTATTGAGGAGCAGCACGAGAATCTTTCGTACTGCAATATTCAATATACGTTTATACCAATGTCGAGTGCCGCTTATCATAGCATGACTGAAGAAAATTCAGACGAAGATTTCCGGTCTCATATGCGTAAATGGGAGGAAACATTAAACTACTATTTAATACACAATGAAATGATCAATGAATCTTAAAAGGATAGTTTTTTACTTATTGTTTCAAAATGTGCCGCTGCAAAGGTCAAACTCTTATAGTGTCTGATTTCACAACGGCATTTTGTTGTCATATTAGAGAGAATATTAATTATCCAATAAGTTCATCGATTTTACACACTTCAAACTGTTTTTTTTCAAAACTCGAATTTTTCCTAGGGCTTTCTTTTACTGAATCAGAGGAAAGGCCTACAAGTTTGCTTAACTCACTTGTTAGATTTGTTGATGAAGCGGTTACTTCTTCAACAGCACTTGAAACCTCTTCTCCTAGATCATAACCACGATTCAATTTGGTATTCGCCTCTTTAACCGTTTCTGAAATGATTTCAAAGGCATCTTTAATTTTTTGAGAATATGGAATGATCTTTTCAACTTCAAAATGAGCATTTTCTGCGAGATGTCTAATCTCTTCTGCTACAACGGAGAAACCTCGACCAGCTTCGCCGGCACGTGCAGCTTCAATCGATGCATTGAGTGCAAGCATGTTTGTTTTTTTCGCAATTCCAATAATGGCTTCAACGATTGGGTCAAATTGTTGAGACACTTCGACGGACTCACTGGCTTTGTCAATAAGTATCTGCATATTGTACTTATTCTCATCAAGAATGGATACCGTTTGCTCTGTCATCGAGGAAATGGAGAAATTCGCTGACTCTATGTCCTGGAGACTCATGCTAATTTTCTCAACGTTTTCAACAAGTTGCCTAAACATCTCCTGTTCCTGGAGTTGTTGATTTTTAATTGCTTCTTTTAGGATTATTTCACTTTCCATCTTTTCAGCGATTAGTTTTTTCTCATTATCAATTTCGTCTTTAATAAAATAATGACAGTTCTCAGGCTTATTGAGTCCATTATGAATAGCTATTGCCATACTGTCACATTGTCCGTAGCCACATGCAGAGCAGTTGTAGATGTCGCTTTCTGAAAACTTATGCATGCTTCTAAATATCAACTCAAGCTCAACTTTCGATGGTGTGTTAATTTTTGCTATATTTGAACGATCAGTATATTTTCTGTGATATTTATTGTCAGCCCACCTGGAATTGATTGCTTTGTGAATCGAACGCAGTGTGCGAGTGTTTTTCATTGGTCCTTTTTTCTCGTAATAGGCTTCCATCTTCTCACGACGCTGCTCGACGAGCGCTTCAAGTGCATCTTCTGACATATGTCGGCTGTCTGTTCCAGTACCACCATTACAGCCCTTGGCGCAATTTAGACAATCTACAATCAGGGGTGCATATCCATCCTTCACAGAATCAGCAAACGTATCAAGATATTCGTAAATCATGCTCGGGCCTTCTATCTTACGAATTCTTACACTATTCTTTCCAAGTTCACGTTCAACGGTGTCTTTTAATCCACCTGGGCTTGAAAACAGAACTGCCCGTTCAGCAGGGTGGCCGTCATATTCAACTTCTTTGAAATCTTGAAGTCGAATGTTATTGGTCTTTAAGTGTTCTTTAATTGAATTGAATGTAACATTGAATTCACCAATGCCTACATCCTCGAACTCTCGTTTCTTCGCCAAACAAGGTGACAGAATCATGAATTCTGCATTTTTATACTCAGGATAAAATTCCTGAACCATTTTCATTGTATGAACCATTGGACTATCTGCTGGTGCAAGATATTGAATCAACTCAGGTCTGTAGAGTTCTATATACGATACAATTGCTGGACATGGTTGTGATATAACCGTCTTGGGATTGTTATTTTTTATGTGCTCAAGGTACGATTTCACAGTAAGCTCTGCCCCAAAGCTTACATCGAATACGGCTTTTACACCTTGACTTTTTAGCCACCCATTTAATCTCAAGTAATCATTTTTAAAGTTTGACGCAACTGCTGGTGCAACGATAGCTACTACCTCTTTTTTCCTTGACTCCATAAATAGATCAAAGTCATCTTTGCCGACACGTGCGCTGTGTGTACAAATGTCTAAACACTCTGCACAGCCGATGCAAAGGTCATGATTCACTGTAACAACATCCCCACTTCCGTCGTTACAGAATTTCACTGGACAAACACTAATACATGAATGGCAGTTTTTACACTTGTCCTCCACAACATGCATAATTTCTGATAACCCCATGTTCATAACTCTCCCCTTAATCTCAATGAAATTATGTAATTAATCACCATTTGGTACTAGGGTGTAATACCTAGTCCTAAATGTCCGCCTGGTCTTATATTACCAGACTTAATGCCTATGAACAATGAAAATTCAGTTAATTCCAATGTGGTAGAACTCAAGTTAAGAGGAGGTAAGATTATTAGATTTGATTAACACGAGTTAACATGAGGTGATGTGGAGTCTGGTGGCTCTGTGGGAATACATATTTATTTACCAACAATGAAGTTTGCATGTAAACAGATCTTAATTTATGATAAACTATAGCGATTGGTATTTAGAAAAAGGAGAAATCAAATGCAAAACTATAAAATGAAGATAGCTTACGATGGTAGATATTATACAGGGTGTAATAAATTAAAAGGTAAAGAAGAAAAAAGCATTCAAGGCAAGTTAGAAGCGATTTTATCGAAGCTTTACAACGTAGACATTGAAGTTATCAGCGCAATTAGTACAGATTCAGGTGTACATGCAAAAGGACAAATCGTCAATTTTACGTCACCAGATTATCGCTTTAATGAAAAAGAAATCTTTGAGTATTTAGAAAAATATCTGACGGATGATATTATTGTGTTGTCTGTAGAACCAGTTGATGAAAGATTCCATAGTAGATATTTAGTTAAAGGTTCAACATACGAGTACCGCTTATGGAAAAAGAATGCTCCAAGTCGTCCCTTATTTGAGAGACATTATGTGAACTCAATGCATCAAACAGTGAATGTGGATAAAATGAAAAAAGCGGCAAAACAACTTGTGGGTGAACATGATTTTGCAGCATTTACAACGAATAAAAAAGCTAAGAATTCTATTAAAAAAGTAATGGCAGTTGATGTGGTGGAAACAGAAAACGAAATCATTATTACTATGACAGCCAATGGATTCCTTTTACACATGGAACGTGTGATTGTAGGAACACTGATCCAAGTTGGTCTTGGTCAATTGCCTATGAATACAATTGAGAAGGCCTTTGAATTCAAGGACAAGAGTGATGTAGGTCATAAAGCAAGTGCTGGTGCGCTTTGTTTATTAAGTGTTGAGTATTAGTTCTTTTAAAAACATATGAAATATACGATTTTTGAAACGCCGGAAGCTTTGAAAGCTGAAGGCGTTTTTTATTTTAGATTATGTACTTTCGTGGTTAGGACCAAAGTACATCAAAGTTATATAAATATTGGTGTTTTTGTCCATATTTAATACTTTATTCATATATATTTTATGAGTTTTTAAGTGAGAGTCAGTATGATTAGTGTAGAGCATGTACTACTTATATAAGATAATGGGAGGTATAGTATGAAAAAGGCTATGATTGGACTTTTAATTGGGGTTATCACAATATTGATTGCATCATCGCTTATGCTACCTGTAATGAGTTTAGAATTTATAGATATTTCTATACTTGTAACGCTCTTTGCGGTTGCTGTCATCGCATCAAGTTTCTTAGTTAAAGAGTATGAGAAAATAAAACGTGTATTTAGAATAGCGGGAGTGGGTATTCTACTACTCGCGGTAGGACATTTGATCATTGGCGGCGTTGCATCATCTGCAATATTCAGAGCTGACGATAAACAACAAATGTTAGATGTCGAAGAAGTTGTATTTGATGAAACGGTTCCTAACTTGGACATGGAAAATCTAATTATTTGGGATGAGTCAGATGCTATCAGATTTAGTGAGAAGCTCATAACAGAAAAAGATCCTTCATTAGGATCAATGTATTCGATTTCCAGCGATTACGGCACACTTTCGGTTATCAACGGCAAACCGCACTGGCTGTTTCCTCTAGAACATACTGGTTTTTTCAAATATCTATCAAATGGCACTATTCCAGGATATATCAAAGTTAACGCTACGACTGGCGATTCGGAATTTATCGAGAAAGAATTCAGCATATCACCATCTGCATATTTTGGGAATGATCTTGGACGGAGAATTTATTCAAAGTATAAAAATGTAGGGGTTACTGATTTTTCCTTTGAAGAGGATGCAGAGGGCAATCCACAGTGGGTGGTTACAGCTTATGAGCATAAGACTGGATTTTCTACCACTGAGATTATTGGTGTAATAATTGTAGATCCGAGAAGTGGCGACACTGATTTTCACGTAAAAGGTGAGCAACCAGAGTGGGTGGATCGAGTTTCGTCAATGAATATTTTTGATGAACATCTACATGCCTGGGGAAAATATGTTAACGGATGGTGGAATCCTTCTGATTCCGGGAAACTGAAAAATACAGATGGTATTGGCTATGTATTTAAAGATGGAAACGTCTATTTCTATACAGGCATCACATCTTATGGTGGTGACGAGGCAACGACTGGATTCTTGATTTATAATCCGCGTACATGCAAATCTGAATATAATAGGATTTCGGGTTCAACGGAAAGTAAAGCTATTGGACTGATGGAAGAACTTGTTCAGAACGCAGGGTACTCAGCGAAATATCCATATCTAGTTAACATCAATGGAGAAGCGACTTATCTTTCTACATTGAAAGGGAATAGTGGCAATGTCGTAGGTTATGCGTTAGCATCTGTAAAAAATTATCGAGCAGTCGCGTGGGGAAAAACATTAAGAGAAGCACAGACTGAATATAGTAGGGTTTTAATTCGAGAAGGCAGTGATTCAAATGCTTTAAGTGAACAATTTGAATCGCTTGAGAAGGTTTCCGGAACAGTGTCTAGAGCGGGCGTTTTAAAAGAAGGTTATTTCCTAGTTAAAATTGAAAATGTAGATATGCTATATATTGTATCCTCAGATCAATTTCCACTTGTGGCTTTGACTCAGACTGGCGATATGGTTAGAATTTCTTATCTTCAAACTGAGAACGCGACTAAAATAGATGCTATTGAATTTGAGAATGATTCGATTAAGTAAGATATAAGGGGAGTTTGAATGTGTAAAAAATTAGTAGATATTGGATCCAAGACGTTGGAAGTATGTATAAAGGGTGCTGGAGAACCAGTCATTGTTATTGAAACCGGAATGGGTTGCTCAATGGCTGAGTGGAGTCATATCATTGATGAGCTTTCTAAGACTACGACTGTCTTAACGTATCATAGAGCAGGATATGGGAGAAGTACAATTGATTTCACTGTAGAGAGGACCTTTTCCAATATTACAGATGATCTAAATATTCTATTAGAAAAAGAAGGAATCTCTGAAAATATTGTGTTAGTGGGTCATTCTTTCGGAGGACTTTGTATTCAACACTATGCAAAAAAATATTCTGATAGGGTCAAAAGCTTAGTCATGATTGACGCGTCTCCGAGTGAGTATTTCAAACTTGAAGACTTAAAGGGCCAACTGGCCGTTATAAACGAGAAGTACAATACGAAGAAAATGATTGATCAATGGGATAGTCTCGCATTAAAGTCCCAAGAAGAATTAGGGGAAGGATTCTTTTTCAATCCAAACTTGTACAAATCTTTGATATCAGAGTTTAAAAGTCTGGTCGACAGTAGAAATGTTCATTGTACACCTGGTCGGTTTCTAAGTACTCCAATTAAAGTTCTAGTACGTGATGACAAAGTTGAGATAAACAAGCTCGTGAGCAATGGAGTCCCGAAAGAAGAAGCCGAGAAGTTTGAAAATAGAATACAACAACTTATTGAAGAGCAAGTGTATTTATCGGATAATGGCGAGATTATCAAAGCAAATAATTGCGGCCATAATATTTTTAAGGACAATCCGGAGTTGGTTATTTCATCAGTAGAGAACGTATTGAAAGAAATTAGTATTGATAATTAATGGAGAAAATTATTAGAGCCTATAAGATGAAGAAATCTTATAGGCTTTTTAGAGTGTTTAGTTATTGGTATATTCAAGTGATAGTGTTTCAAAGGAACCATTATAAATAGATCTATACAGGGTTATTGTATAAGTGTCATTTTCGATAATCATAGTCGTCTCACCAGTCTGATTGTTGTATAGTTGTTTAATACGTTCCACACCTAACTGTCGAGCAATGTCCTTTATGTTCGAAGTAATGTTAAAACCAAAAATATTGCTTGAGTTTATCTCACTTCTTGAAATTACAACATTCTAATAACGAAACGTTTCATTTTAGTTTTGTTCAATTGAAAAGGAATGAAGTTGTTAACTCCATAAATAATGATGAAGTGAAAACCGCACAAAATATCACCCATGTACTTTGTTGGATGGATATACTAATGGTGAGCTCACATATTAATCTTGTGTATAGGATATTCATACAAAGTAAAAAATGGAGGGGTTATTGTGGAGAATATACTTAAATTTTATCGTGAACACGACATAATGACAGAGATAACAACGATGAAGCATATGGTTACAGATATACCAAAGGATGTTCCAAGTATTGTTTCAATTGTACAAAATATTTTGTTACACAAGCATTGGGCTGAGAGATATGGTGTAGAATTGAAGGATAAAAGACATGAAGAACCTTGGCTTAGAAGTGTTGAAGAGAAATTGATATTTTTAAACAAATTGGGATATAACCATGTATTGGATAAAAAAAAGATAGAAGATAAAATGCTTGGAATATGCCGAGACTTTTCAGTAATGGCAGCGGCACTTTGCATAGAAGCGGGTATTCCTGCAAGAGCAAGATGTGGATTTGCCACATACTTTGAACGTGGTAAATATATTGATCATTGGGTTCTTGAATATTGGGATGAGAATAAAAAACGATGGATTTTAGTAGATGCACAGCTTGATGACTTTCAACAAGAAGAACTCGAGATATTTTTCAATACACTCGATGTAAATGACCAATATTTTATTACTGCCTCAAGGGCGTGGACGATGTGTCGTGAAGGAAAGCTCGACCCGAAATTATTTGGAATTTTCCAGTGGTGGGGGTATGATTATTTGAAATGTAATTTAATCCTTGATGCTAATTCACTACTAAAGATACCAATGCAACCTTGGGATGTTTGGCAAGGATATAAAAAACTACCAGTATCGGAATGGTCAGAAAATGATTATTTAATTATGGATCAATTAGCAAGGTATGATTTAAATGTAGATGATGACATAGACGCTTTATACACATTCGTTCAGCAAAATGACAAAATTAGAGTACCTAAAGATTTAGGTGATGTTATAAATACATTAGCATAGGTGGGATTAATATGTCTTATATCAGTGCCATGGAAAAATCTCTGTCTTATATAGAAAATCATTTAAATGATGATATTGATTTATCTATTATTGCTAAAGAGGCTGGATATTCACTTTATCATTTTCAGCGTGTCTTTAAAGGAGTAGTAGGTGATTCTATCAAAGACTATATTAGAAAAAGAAGAATTACTGAAGCAGCAAAGGAACTGGTTTATACTAATAAACCGACTATTGATATTGCAGTTAAGTATGGATATCAATCGAGGGAGGCTTTTAGTCGAGCTTTTGGAAAAGTTTATGGAAGAAATCCTTTGGAAGTAAAACGCGAAGGTATATTTTATCATATTAGAGAGCCTATGAACTTTGATTATATGATGTTTGAATATAAACGACAAAAAGATGGTATGCAGCCACTCTTTCGAAAGTTACCAGAAATGCTTGTTGTAGGTAAAAAATTTGAAATTAAAATGGATGGAACCAATTATCAAGAGATTCCGCTTCTATGGCAAAAGTGGCATCATAACAGAGAATGGACAGATATAGAAGAAAGAAAATATGATGATGAATGTATGGGAATATGCATATTTTCACAGGGAGATACATTTGAGTATATGATTGGACATGAAGTTAAATCAATAAATCATATTCCAAAGAGTATGACTATGTATAGGATAGAACCATCGCTTTACGCAGTCTTTAGGACAATAGGGCCTATAACGGAAAGTGTACAAAAAACATTGGACTATATTTATACAATATGGCTAGATGAATCACTGTATCAACATGCTGGGACCAATGATATAGAATATTACTATTATCATCAAGGAGAATTAGTTTCAGATATTTATATACCTATCCTACCTTGTGATGAATAAGCTTATCACAATAAATAGGAGTATCTGATAGTATAAAACGACTTTAATATGGAAAAAACACTGACTTCTAAAATAGCGGATAAGAATAATCTACAAAGCAATTGGGAGGACATAGTTATGACGAATGATACTGTTTTATCAGGTGCGCTGCGCATCGTTAATTTACCGGAAATGAGAGTTGCGTATTGCAATATTGTCAGTGCGGCACCTGAGGATGAGGCGCTTGGTAAGGTATTGGAGTGGGCTGAGAAGGAAAAGCTGATGGGGACCGCGCGGATATTTGGTTTCAATACCACTCAATTTACACCTGAAAGCAAAACCTATGGTTGGGCGGCGAGCGTGAGCATTCCTGAGAATGTTGAGTTGCCGGATTACCTTGAAGAAAAGAGATTCCCAGGCGGTCTATATGCATCTCTTAATAGCACAAATGAAGTTTATGACTCATGGCAGACGCTGATGAGACTTTTAAAAGAACATGATGAATATGACGTTGATAAAAATCGTCCATGCTTAGAGGAGCACATTGCAAGCGGCGAGCCTAAAGGTAGTGACAATGACTTCTATCTGACTTTACTGGAGCCTGTGTTTAGGAAATAGTAAAAGTTGCAAACTACAAAAACGGTGGCTAAGAAGTCTTAAGTCATTTCAGATGATAAGAAAAGGACAAATCGACAATTAGGTCGAGATGTCCTTTCTGAGATTTCATGTAAAAATAAATTACTTATTATGAAAAGTTACGCGGTTACGGCCTCTTTCTTTTGCTTCATAAAGAGCCTTGTCGGCCAAGTTTAAGATTGTATCGATGGATTGATTTTGATCTGGTATTAAGCATACACCCCCGAGGGTGATAGAAACCCTACCCAATGAGACGTATTCATGCGGAATCTTAGCAGCTGTGATGCAGTTGAGCATTCCTATTGCGATTTTATAAGCGCCTTCTTCTGTTGTATTTGGTAATACGACAACAAATTCATCGCCGCCGTATCTGGCGACAAAATCAGTTTTTCTTTTGAGTGATGATTTAAGTTTATCGGCGACTTGTGTGATACAGATATCGCCTGCTATATGGCCATAATTATCATTGAATTCCTTAAAATTATCAATGTCGATAATGAGAACTGATATAGAATCTTTCATTCGTTTAGCACGATCGAGTTCAAAGTTTAGGAAGTCAGTAAAGTGTCGTCTATTTGGAATGCCTGTTAATTCATCTATATAGCTCATTTTTTCTAATTGATCGTTTAATAAAGTCATGTGAGCCTGTATTTTTTTTCGTTCCTTTATTTCCTTTTGCAGCTTATAGGATTCTTCACTATTTTTTATTGCGATTGCTACATATGCGCTTAAAGCAACTAGAGTGTCAACATGGTATTGTGAATAACTGTTGCGCTGTTTGCTTTGTACTGTTAGTGCACCGACAATATCGCTCCCAACCATCAGCGGACAAAATATTGTTGAAAGGGAGAGTTCACCAGTACAAGGACGCATTTCTCCCTTTAAATACTTGTGACATTCGTTGATTGAATCATTCATATGAATGAGTGACTTATTGCGTATGCACCATGCTACAAGACTATTTTCGGTTTCAACACTTATGTGTCCCATTTCTATTGGTAGACCGTTTTCGATAAAAAGTTTCGTATCTAACATCTTTGTTTCCTGGTCATATAGTACGATACCAAAAGTTGTAACATTCATTAAGTTTTTGATGCTGTCATAGATGATACTCAAAATGATTTTTAAATCCAATTGCGCAGTAATGTCTCTACCTATACTACCGATTGTTTTCATGTCATGGAACATTTCTTCCAATCTTTCATTCATCTTTTCCAACTCGACGTTTTTTTCTTTAAAGAGGTTTTTCTCTTTTCTATCGTGTTCCATTTTAAGTTGTATTGTTACACCTTTGATCTGCTTTTCACGATTTTCTTTTTCGTTAAACAAATGGTTATTTAAACATCGACGGTTGTATTCTAGTGCGGATGGATAGTCCTCTTTTGCTTCATAAATCTGTGATAACAAGTTTTCGATGCGTGATTGCTGCTTTATTGCTTGCAGTTGACGAGAAATCTCTAAAGCTTCTAGAGCATGATCAAGTGCAAGATCAAAAACTTTCATTTCAAGCATCGATTGGATCATGTTGTTGAGAACTTCAATCTGTAAGTAGCGATTACCTGTTTTCTTTATGATCCTTAATGCTAAGGAATATCTCTCGATGGCTTTTTCATATTCGTGAATTTTGTGATAGATCTCACCGTAGACATTATGGCAGTATGAAAGACCGTCTTCATCTGATTGAGATTTGAATAACTGCCAAGCATCTTCGATGTAAGTTAATGCATTTTCGACTTCTCCAAGTTTCGTAAATGAGTCGCCTATGTTGAATAATGCTATTCCAAGCCCCACTTCGTCATTGATCTGCATACATAGTTCATAGCACTCCTGAAAATATGATAACGCTTTTTCATGGGATTCTAAGGAATGATAGATACCTCCAATGTTGTTTAAAGATATGGATTCTTCCTTTTTGTTGTTTTGGGCTCGTGAGAGGTTAAGTGATAAATTGAAATATTCTAAAGCAACATCTAGATTATCGAGATCCGAATAAACAATTCCAAGCAAGTTATAAGCTTTCATTTCAAATGTTTGCTCATTTTGATCAACTGCTAAATCGAGTATTTCGACTGCACCTAGCAATGCTGCCTCGTATTCTCCTAATTTCCATTTCACAGAACCAATTAAGTGCATTAGACGTAGTTGCTGACGAATGGTAAGTTCATCTTTATTCTGTACATACAATTTAGAAGCTATATCAAAGGCTTTTTGTGGCTCGCTCAACTTTATAGATTCGGCATGTTCTATTTCTTCTTTGAATAACGAGTTTGCGTTCATAGTCATCTTCCTCAATTCTTTTAAATACAGAGTATGAGTCTTACCAATTATATACCCAACTAGAACTTATAGAATTCGAGTGTTTGTGAGAAGAAGTGATGTTAGAAGCTTAAAAAAAATCTGGAGCTGATTAAAAATTTTGTACACTTATACATTGAAGGAATGTTTATCAACAATTTGAAATAATAATGTTATACAGTATGTCAGTTAACTTATCGATATATTCATTTTATAATACTTAACGCAAATCGCATAGCCGAAACGTGAATTTGAATTCATTTTTCATTGACACCTCAAAAGCGTGTATGTATAATAGTTTTTGAAAGTTGAATGAAGATTCATTTTTCTAAAAAGGAGTGTTAAATTTGAGACATACGTACAAATGGTTACATCAACAATCTCAGAAATTGTATCTTGAATTTGGAATAAAGCAGACGTGGATATTTTTACTCTCCTTTGGCCTCAGTTATTTTGTTACTGGGAATCCTGCGGTTTCATTGACGGGGGCATTAGTACCTTTATTGTATTTCTTAATGCCAAATAAGGATATAAAATTAAAACCTTTGCCTAAAATCCTAGTACTGTACTCAAGCATTGCAGTAGTGGCAGCTCTAGGTTCTATCGCCACCACCAATGTGGTTTTATCTCTGACCTTGAACGTAATAGTCCCTTTTCTTATTGCCTGCATCTGGATTGACGACAGTAATGTTTTGGGATATGCGTTTCACTATGTCATGTTCACCTATGTTCAATTTACAGAGATCACGTTGGAGCTTTTTCCGCTGTACTTGATTTCTGCATTTATAGGGGTGGTTGTAGCGTATGTATTTAACGAGGTAATTTGGTCTAGGAATGAGAGGAGTACTTGGTCAGAGGCTGTAGACTATAAAGAAACCATTGCTATAAGTATGAAATCAGCGGGGACTAAGGTCAGAGAGAGTCTGCGCTTTGATTCTTCAATTTCAAGGTTTGCAGTTAGACTATCGATTGCTACAGCCGTTTCGATTACTTTGTGGAGTTGTTTGGATCTGCCTAAATGGTATTGGATAGCAAAGGCGACGTGCTATACTCTAGTGCCGATATGGAGTCAGATCAACCATAGAGCAGCTGACCGTTTTAAATCAACGGCGGTGGGATGTACAATTTTTGCTGTATTTTCCCTACTTGCCCCGTATAAATATGCTTTCATCATTGCTGCTTTGATGGCTCTAGTCTTGGCACTTTCTTACATCCCAAAGAAGCATATGTCGGAATTCTACATATTCGGTGCTTTTGTTTCATTGTCATTATCGTTGGCATCATTTTCGGCTATCACTCTTTCAGTGTATAAAGTGACTTATGTTCTAATTGGAGTTCTTTTGGCGACAATACTGAATCGACTGATATTACCTAGTGTTGCCAATAAGGCGTGTGCAAATGAAACCGCGAGAAATAAGCCGACTACGGTTTATTAACAATACTGGCAGGCTATTATCATAAAAAAATGAAGTCAAAGTCAAATAGATAATATAAGTATTTACAAGAAAAAACCGCAGTTGTTCATAGTACGGTGAACCCAAATAAAAAGAATAACTATGATTATAAAGAGGACTTAACTTATGTTGAGTTCTTTTTCTTATGCCTTAATTGCAAAATACATCTTTACGACATAAAGTTGACAACATCTGTCGGAAAGTATAAAGTCGAATTAGACAGAACCTGTCAGATTGAGGAGGATTAATAAAATGAAAGATTTTTCACATATAGATTTTGAGAATGAAAAGATAAAACGCATCATTATTGCAGCGTTAGAGGTATTTAGTAACAACGATTATGATAAGGCATCAACGAATATGATTGTTAAGAAAGCAGGTGTTCCTAGAGGTGTCTTGTATTATTATTTTAGAAATAAAGAAGAATTGTTTGAGTATCTAATATATCAAACACAGGAAATTTTTAGGCTTGAAATAGAGATGTGTGTTGACTTAGATGATACAGATTATTTAAACAGACTAAAGTCTATAGTCGTGACAAAAATAATAACCACATCATATCTGCCTTTCCTAGCTGAATTTGCAGAGAAGGTATCTAACGATACTCTTGTAGATGAGTATAAAGATTATATCAGTAAAACTAAAAATACTCTGAAGCAGGTTATGGAACAGAATCTTGATTTTAGTGTACTTAAAGAAGATGTTGATGTAGAAATGTTTAAAAAGATGGCTTATTTCTCTATTGGTGGAGAGGTAAAAGGACTCATCAAGGAAAAAGGTATTGGAGCGTTAAGAACAGAGAGAAATAAGATGATAGATTTAATTGATAAGCAAATCGACTTTCTAAAATATCATTTCTATAAATAGAGAGGGACAAAATGGGAAAAGTAAATAATAGGCCAAATACAAATCTGATACTGCTCCTATTTGGGCGAGTTGTTTCAGATAATGGGTCCTCCATACAAATGTTGATTCTACCTCTGTATATCATTGATATTGGTGGATCAGCAGCAACAATTGGATTATCCACATTCTTGTCATTAATGCCGATTATGTTGGCGTACCCTTTTGCAGGTGTGATGGGAGATCGACTGAATAGGAAACATATCATGGTAGGGGCAGATGCATTCAGTGCTATTTTTGTTTTCATACTAGCACTACAATCTTATTTAGGTCATATGAATCTGGTTATGTTATTAACAGTTCAAGGGTTTGTAGCACTGTTTTATGGCTTCTTTGATCCTGCAACAAAAGGTATGATACCGCAACTTGTAGAACCAGATAAGTTGGCTAAAACAAATGCCAAGGTTGCGACACTTAGAATTATGTCTGGAATGATTGCGCCACTGGTTGCAGTTGCACTCTATACACGATATGGTATCACATTATTATTTTTGATTAATGGGATTTCATTTCTAGTTTCTGCATTATCAGAATCATTGATAAAGTACAAACATGTTGGAAAAAAATCGATTGCAGGTATAAGAGGTGTATTTTTTGATTTAAAAGAGGGCATCATGTTCATTAGGAATGCTTTGCTCATTAAAAGGTTAAGCATATTCTTCTTGATGGTATTTGCGTTAATTCATCCTGTCATTAGTGTTGTATTACCTTTGTTTTTTAGAACCGAACTTAATTATTCGGATACAGTATATGGTTATCTTCAAGTGGTGTTGATATTTGGAGCGTTGGTCGGCAGTATCGGAGCTGGTTTTAGTTCGAAAGATGGCAACATGAAGAAAACATTCCTTGCAGGTGTAGGTGTTCTGTCCTTAGCACTTATAGGTTTTGCGGTTATGCTGTTTCCGCCTATTGTAAGTAGGTTAGGAAATGACAGTCTCATATATTTGCTGGGATTCGGATTCATGATGTTTATGATGTACACTGCGATCATGTTTGTGAGTATTCCTTTGCAAACCATCATTCATAAGCAGACCACGCCTGATTACATGTCAAGGGTATTCTCCATAGTAGGCGTCATCAGTAAAGGTGGTATGCCACTTGGTGCATTGATTTATGGTGCAGTGTTAAATAAAGTATCTATTCATACGACTGCAATGATTTCAAGTGTAATCGTTCTATTTCTATCATTGGAGTTCATAAATAAAATTAGACTAATGGAAGAATTTTAACAGTTTAAACGTTAATTAACTACACGGAGGTTCTTATGATTTATAAGTTTAATGGAAGTGAAGTACCAAAACTGAATCAAGTAGGAGGTAAGGCAAAAGCTTTAATAGAAACCTCAATTGCTGGCTTTCCTGTACCGGAGGGTGTTGCCTTATCTGTTGAATTCTTTGATTCGTGGCTAACACAAATAAAGTCAAGTGCTCAGTGGCATAAGATGTTAGAAGACACAACGAAAGAAAACTGTGATTTGATCGTAACTGAAGCAAAAAACATGACTTTCTCAGATAAAATGAAAGATACCTTTGTACTAGAAATGAAATCACTTAAAGGCGATATTTTCGCAGTACGTTCATCGTCACCAGAAGAAGATTTAGAAGGTACAAGCTTTGCGGGTATGTATGAAACATTATTAGGACAAAAAAGAGGGCAACTAGAAAAAGCAGTGGCAGAAGCTTTTTCATCTTGTTTTGACTATAGAGTCATGGCCTATAAAAAGCAACATGATATGAACCTTAACGGTACGTCTATTGCTGTGATAGTTCAACGTCAAATTGCATCGGATGTGAGTGGGGTAGGATTCTCATTAAACCCACTCAATAACTGTTTCGATGAAGTTATGATTAACGCATCATTTGGTCTTGGTGAGGCGATTGTATCTGGTATTGTAACACCTGATACTTATGTTGTTGATAGCGCCCAGGGTAAAATAATTGAAAAGAAAATTGGCGAGAAGAAGATAGCGTTATGGCTTGACGCTAAAAGTGGAACCATTGAGAAGAAAAATAAGAATGCAAAAGATCCAGCATTAAATGATGCTCAGATTATGGAACTATCTGAGCTAATTAAGAAGTGTGAAAAACATTATGATAAGCCAATGGATACAGAATGGGCTTATGAGAACGGACAACTGTATTTGCTGCAAAGTAGACCCATTACAACTCACTTTCCATTATTCAATGAATTATTAACTGAACCAGGTAAGAATAAACGTTTCTACATTGATTTAATGGCAATGACACAAGGCTTTGATCAACCGATGAGCGTTCTTGGACTAGAACTTTGGGCGCATATGCTTGATGAAATAAAGATGCATATGATGACACCACATGTAAATGGTTCAGTGCCAGCTATCTACGGAAAAGAATACTTTAGTATAACAGCTTTTCAAAAGGTAGTCGGCAGAAAAGCAGGTTTGAAATTTATCAACAGTTACGATAGTAATATAAAAAAGATTTTCGATGAAATAAATTTAGATGAACATCCATTTGAAGGAAAAGTTGAAGGGACCGAAGAAACTAAAAAGACTATGTTCAAATCTATTTTGACTATGTTGCCTAGCATGATTAATGGAGCATTTGGTAATTATGAAAAGGCAGTTAAGGCATACAATAAAACAGCAGATAAAATACTTATTGAAACCGAAAAACTCACTGGTGATGGTGACTTCTCAACGATTTCTAAAGATGCATTAACAATAATGAATGAAGCCATGGGAACAGCCCCTGTTATAATCGCAGGTATGATAAGTCATGCAAATATGGCTAAAATTTTCAAAGGTGAAGAAGTTGAAAAAGAATTGGCTGCAATGAATATGGATCTTGATGGTAACCCGACTAGTGAGATGGGACATCTTCTTTTAGCTATGGCTAGTGATGATGCTTTTAGGGATATTTCCTCAAGAGATGCTTTTGTAGAAAAAGCAGAAAAAAGAGATTTTACGGATAGTTTCCTAGATCTGTTTGATGAATTTATGAAGAAATTCTCCGCAAGAGGATTCAATGAAATTGATGTTGCATCTAAAAGAGTATACGAAGACTTAGGTATGCTTTATGATAAATTGATTGAAATTAACATAGAGGACAATCATATGCATTCAGTTCTGAATAAGCGACAGGAAGCTTATGACAAACTGCTAGCAGTAGCAAAGAAAAAGGGTAAAGAGAAAAAGTTCGTTGAGGCTGCTGCGAGAATGAAAGCAACGTTTGGTTATCGTGAGCACCCTAAATATCTGATCGTCATTATTATGGCAAAACTTCATGACATTTGTCTCGAAATTTCTGACAGGTGGGTTCAGCAAGGAAGAATGAATCGACCATATGATATTTTTGATCTGACAACAGAGGATATAGATAAAGCACAGAAAGATCAATCATTTGATATAAGAGATGCAAGGGAACGTAATTTATCAGGTTATATTGAAACGAATGAATGGCCTCTTGTCATTGACAGCCGCGGAAAGATTTACAAGGCAAAGCTGGAAGTAAAAGATGGGGATTATGTTGGTGATGCTATAGCACCAGGGAAAGTCACTGCAAGAGCCAAAGTACTTCATACTCCATATGAAAAGCCATTGAATCCAGGTGAGATTTTAGTCGCAAAATTCACTGAACCTTCATGGACACCGATATTTACTAACGCCGATGGTGTTGTAATGGAAATAGGTGGACCACTTCAACATGGAGGTATTATTGCAAGAGAATATGGTATTCCGTGTGTTAGTGGACTTATGGGAATAATGGAAATTATCAAAGACGGCGATTTATTAGAAGTTGATGGATACAATGGTGTTGTGAGGATAGTTGAATCTTTAGGAACGAAAATAAATTGATTGAATTGTATAGACCATACAAACCAGGTACAGTCGGGAACATCTCTGAACAAGTTTGATGCATTGGGCTTTTGAGATCTGTTTGAGCGGGTATCAATAACAGTGACAGTAAATGATTAGCGTTTCATACATGATTTGGAGTATTAATTTAAGTGAGAAAAATATAGAAACGGCAGGCCAGCTGTAATTGGAGGTCACTATGAATAAGAAATTAATCATCGCATTTGTTGTGTTTGCGGCAATAGGAGTGGGCATATTTTATTTATTAACAACGGAAAATATCGGAGCTGAGTACAATACAGCGGAAGTGCAAATGGGAGAAGTGGGAAAATACGTTCAGGATGTGGGCAGGATCAGTTCAAAGAACATCAGAAGATATTATGGAAGTGGCGTAAACAAGGTAGAGGAGATGACCCTGAAGCTGGGAGACCATGTGGAAAAAGGGCAGCTGCTGATTAAATATGAAGACAATCTTGATCTTGAAATTCAAAAAGTTGAAAAGCAGATAGAAGCTTTGGAGGCTACATATAATGAAGCTCTGTCAGGAACGGACATGGCGAGCGTAAACAGCGCCAGGATAGAAGTATCCAGAATCAGAAAAAATTTGGATTTGGAAGCAAAAAACAAAGATAGAACGGAAGCGCTTTATAATAGTGGAGCTGCATCTCTCATGGAGTTCGAGCAAGCCGTCAATAATGTGGAACAGCTTCAGAGCAGTCTTGGAATTGCCCAGAACACTTATAATCAGCTCACCAAAGAAATTTCAGAAAATAACAAGAAGAAATATGAAGCCGAAATAGATGTACTGCTTCTAACGTTAGAAATGCTCGAAAAAAACAGAGATAATTATGTGATATATACGGATATTGAAGGGATCGTGACAGAAATAAACACTTTCGAAGGAGATTCTCCATCTCCAGGGTTCCTAATTATAGAAATTCAAGATCCTACAGAAAAAGTCATCCTAGTCGATTTTATGGTGGAAGATGCAAGAAACATAAGTCCTGATATGAAGGCGGAAATTCAGGACCTAAATCTCGACATCAATATTGATAACCTGAAGGTTAACAGGGTATACCCCAAAGCTTTTGTAACCCTGTCGGAACTAAGCGTGGAAGAGAACAGACAGACGGTAGAAATCGGTCTGCTGAAATCATCTGAAGCACTTGCTTTTGGACTTGAGGTGAAAATGAAGGTCATGGTTGAGGCACCAAGAGAAACACTTCTAATTCCTGCAGGCACTGTCATTCAAAAAAATTCAAAACAATATGTGAAGGTTCTTGAAGACGGGGAAATTATCGAAAGGGAAATCAGTACTGGAATTAAATTTGACGGAAATATTGAAGTAAAAGATGGATTAAAAGAAGGGGAACTGGTCATATTAAATTATCAGGAGGAATAGTATGATTAAAGTCAAAAACCTTTACCATTCATACAGTAATGATGATAATTACGCAGTAAACGATGTGAGTTTTGAAATCAAGAAGGGTGAGATATTTGGATTTTTAGGTCCTTCAGGTGCTGGAAAATCAACAACCCAGAATATACTTGTAGGGCTTCTGCAGCTTCAGCAAGGGGAGGTTGAGGTTGCAGGATATGATGTCAAACACCTTAAGAACAGAATGTTCAATAAAATCGGAATGTCTTTTGAACAATCCAATGTGTATAGTAAAATGTCTGGACTTGAAAATCTCGAATTCTACAGAAAATTATTTGATGTGGATACAATAGAACCCATGGACCTGATTCAACTTGTGGGACTTGGTGGAAAGGAAAATATTAAAGCGGGAAATTATTCGAAGGGGATGAAGCACAGGCTGACCTTTGCCAGATCCATGATAAATAACCCTGAGATGTGGTTCCTCGATGAGCCGACCACAGGACTGGACCCTGCAATTGCGTCTCAAATAAAGGATATAATACGGCGGGAAAACGAAAAAGGTGTAACAATTTTTCTGACAACACATAACATGTACATTGCCGATGAACTGTGTGACCGGGTTGCATTTATTGTAGATGGAAAGATAAGGATTATAGATTCTCCAAAAGCGTTAAAACTCAAATACGGCGAAAAGCTGGTAGAGGTCGAATATTTTAAAGAAGGGGAACTCATCAAGGAGAGTTTTTCCACAGTTGTAAAAGAGGAAAAGGACAGACTGGTTGAAGTGATAAGTAATTATGACATCCAAACAATGCATACCAAGGAAGCCACTCTTGAGGAAATATTCATTAAGGTAACCGGAAGGGGACTGGTTTAAATGAAACTATGGTACAGTTTTTCAAAGGAACTGAGCCTTTCCTCAAAAAGCTGGTACTTCTACGTTGAACTCGCAATGGCCATAATACTTTTGTTGATTCTTGTATTTGTGGTCCCGGAGGATTTTGACACCAAGGGAAAGGAGTACTTTTATCTTGATTTGCCTCAGGTTGTCAGGGACAGATATAAAAAAAATTTGCTTGAAGAAGATCTAGATGAGTTTGCTGAGCAGGTGGAAGTGGAGGCGGACAACCGCACTTTTGCTGCTGTGCTTTATGAAACAGAGGAATCGAAGATCTATTTGCTTGATAGCATGGATGCGCTTGATGCCTTTTCAAACTCCGAAAGAGTGCCTGCTGTTCATGTAAATGTAAATGAGGATAATCAGATCATTCACACCTATTATCTACAAGGGTATGAAACAGAGAAGCTTCAGAACATTTTATTGGTTTATCACAACAGGTTGGCTGGACATGATGTCATTGAGGATTATTCTGACAACATCGAGGTGAGACGCCTTTATCAGGATGCGAGACCATTAAATGATAAAGAGAATATGATACCTGTATTTTTAACCTTTAATGGAAGTTTGATGAGTCTGTTTATTATTGCGGCTTATATCTTCCTCGATAAAAACGAAGGGATCATAAAGGCATATGCAATAACTGCGTCTTCAGTCTGGCATTACCTGCTAAGCAAGATAGGGGTTATCATTGTGACAAGCATTGTGACAACCTTAATAATAACAGTGCCGGTCATGGGGCTTCAGCCGAACTACCCAGCGATGCTGCTGTTTATTGCATGCTCAGGTTTTTTTGCAGCCTCACTTGGATTGTTTCTTACAAGTTTTTACAAGGATATCGTAGATGCTTTCGGAGTCATGTACATTGTCATCGTGATTATGATCATGCCTAATATTTCCTACTTTACACCCAGCTGGGATCCCGACTGGGTAAAGATAATCCCGAGCTATGTCATGTTGCAGAGCTTTAAGGAAATTATATCGGTTGGCGGAAATATGACCTATGTGATGGTGGCATCTTTAGGCTTTGCCGTGCTGGGCCTTGCTATTTTCATTCTGGCAGATTACAGGTTTAAAAAGACACTGTCTCTGTGAAGGAGTGTTATGAAATGATTAGAAAAATATTCTTAATTTTTCAGAGGGATTTAAAAACAAGCGTAAGAAATTTTATAACTATGTACATAATCGTTGTACCAGTTATTTTTGCTATCATGATCAATGTTTTTTCGCCTGGCATTAATGACACCACGGTTGAAATCGTCCTGCTGGAAGGGGAGAATCCTGAGCAGAGTGAATACTTCAAGCAGTTTGCAAAGGTTGAACTATTGGGGAGCCTTGAGGACATTGAGGACAGGGTTAGAAAAAGAGACAATATTATAGCCGTGCTCCCGGATCAAACGGATGAGTATTTCATTTTGACACAGGGGAATGAGCCTGATTACATTGTAGATTACGTAAGGAATCTAGCGGCCTTTGACCACTACGATATTGGGATAGAGGAATCAGTGGTCGAGATTGTGGATTATGGTAGGGATATCCCCCCTTTGAAGAAAGTTATGGTCAACACATCGATGATGTTCACCTCAATTCTAGGAGGCATGATCATTGCACTCAACATCGTTGAAGAAAAAAACGACAATACAATAAGCGCAATCCACTTGACACCGGTGTCAAGACTTGGATTTATAGCTGGGAAAAGCATTATTGGCATATTTGTTCCATTGGTGAGCACCGTATTGATTCTGATCATAACAGGGTTTAGAGGAATCAATTATTTCCATGCTGTTCTCATGGTGGCGACCTCGTGTATTATTAGCATACTCGTAGGGTTCATTGAAGGTATAAACAATGACGACGTTATGAATGCAGCGGGAAACATAAAATTGCTTTTTTTACCGCTGTTTGGATCCATTGCGGCAGAAGAGCTTCTGGCGGACAAGTGGCAGCCTTTGTTTTACTGGATACCATTCTACTGGACCTACAAAGGCAATGATCTTGTTCTGTCAAACAAGGGTTCATGGCTCGACATCATCGGGTATTCTGGAATCGTACTTGGAATAAGTGCAGTGGTGTTTTTAGTATTGGCACCAAAAATAAGAAAAGGTTTGGAATAGGCTAAAAAAAAATGAACGGGAGGGACTGAATATGAAAATATGGGCAATCGTATGTATACTATATGCGGCGATGGTGGTTGTGATTGCTGTTCTTAAGCCGGCTCCAATCTGGAATATGAAAAAGATCAAATTTTTCATAAAGTATCTGGGTGATAAGGGGACGGAAGTATTCTTCTACATTTGGGCGCTGATGTTTCTCGTGCTGGGAGTTTGGCTGTTTACGATATAATTGAAATGATCTTTAAGTGCACTATGTGATTTTTCTATTTAAAAGAAAAAAGAGTCTGGAACGTATTCGTCACAGACTCAATGTGTATGTGTTGACTATTTGTCCTCAATAATCTCAATCTCTAAATAATCAAAATCAATACTTTCAATAAAATGATGATCTTTAAAACGTGTCTTGGCAATTTGAGCGAAGTTACTCTTATTGTCGTCGAACAACATGGGTTTTTGGATGTCAAAGTGATTACACAGGGATTCAAGCCCCTGATCGATTTTTTCTTCCAGGTTCAGATCAGATGCATTCAGTTCAAAGACTTGGTCAGTGATGATAGTATTGCTTTTTACAATTTTACCCCAGAGTCGAAACATATAGTTCTCCTAATTTTCTAGTGGCTATTATTTAGATAGACCATGTATTTTGTGACTTACTCAGTATATAGGGAATTGAGAAATTAGTAAAGAATCGCGAACTGACTCAGATGTTATTTCTTTAATGAAAGTCCAGTTGAAAAACTGGGCTTTTGTGTTTTTTTTGGACTCTATAGTTAAAATTGTTTACAAGGAAACAAAAATGATTTATTATTGTTTACAAGGAAACAATAATACTTTTTGAGAAGGACGTGCTTATATGATTGATATTACATTAAAACTGGATAAAAACCATGATGTCTGGAAGTGGTTAGAAGCGCAGGACAACAAGTTACTTAATGCTGGACATATAGGAACGCATATTGATGTTTATAAGAAAAGCAGTATTCCGATTGATTATTTCAAGTCGCAAGGACTTTTGATTGACTGTACATCATTTGGGATCAATGAGCAGATCGGTATAGAAGTTGTAGACGGACATGAAATTACAGAAGGTACTTTCATCATGTTCAAGACTGACATTCAGACTGAACATCCTTATGGTAGTGATGTATATATTAACAATCACCCTGAACTTAGTTGGGAGTTGATTGACCACTTGCTTGAGAAAAAGGTACATTTTATTGGAATCGATTGTGCTGGCATTCGAAGAGGCAAGGAACATGTGAAAGCAGATGTAAAATCTGAAGAAAATGATACTTATGTTGTAGAGAATTTAAGTTTAGAAAACCTAAGTGTGAACCAAGGTCAACTATTTGATGTTTTTACAATGTGGATAGACAACCCGTTCCTAACAGGGCTATCAACGAGGATTTTTATTGACACTAAATAAGTGTACGTTAAGGTGGTGGGTTCAAAATGAATAATGATAATATGCTAGAGAAACTAACAGAGGTTTTTCAGCTGTTCGAGGAATTTAATAAACAGGGATTTTTAGAGAATTACGGCAACTTAAATATTAATGAGGTACATGCTATTTCGTTTATTGGTAGGACGGAGTTTGCGAATGTGACCAAAACAACGGAATTCTTAAAAATCACCAAAGGAGCCGTCACAAAAATTACAAAGAAGTTAATTTTGAATGAATACTTAAGTGTTTACCAGACAGAGGCAAACAAGAAGGAAAAGTATTTTAAACTGACTGAAAAAGGCCAAGTTATTTTTGACAAACACGAGAAATTGCATGAGAACGCTTGGCAAAAAGATAAAAAGATATTTGACCAATTTGATGATGACGACAAGAATGTCATCTATAAGTTCCTTGAAGTTATAAAAGATGATTTTGATGGTAAGTTGAAGTGATAGTAAAGGAAATTATGATGAAAAATTTATTGTAGAAGACAACTGTATAAGTTGTAACGTCTGTGAACAGGTATGTCCGATTGACAACATTGTTGTGAAAGGAAAACTAGAGTTTAAACATAACTGTGACGGATGTTTGGCATGTATTCATTTATGCCCAGTTGGGGCAATTAAGTTAAAAAAAGAAAAAGGCACAGTGAGATTTAGGAACAGTAATGTTGAAGTTAAAGAAATAATAGAATCAAATAGTTAGATTTTACTGAAACGGGCTGATTATTATCAGCCCGTTTATTCTTTGTTCCTCTGAGTGTTAGCGCTGTTTTCTGGATAACTATACTTTAAGAAAAGAACTATGCTAACCTTTGGTTTACTATAATTGGTATTAAAGGTATTATGTTACGAGGGAATATTATATTTATATTTATACTTATATGGGAGGTATGATTTTGCAATTTATCCAATTAATAGTCCTTGTTTTTTTAATTATAAAGGTTGTCGCACTGAATGATACACAACGAAAACATGAAAGATGGATTAAAACACTACGCGATCAAAACCTTTCTTTAAAGGAAGAATTAGCTAAAGTAACACGGGCTGATAATGAGTTAGAAGAGGCTATAGAAACACAAGTTGAACCAGAAGAGCAGGTTGATCAAGCGAGCATTCAAGTTTCAACTCTAGATCCAACTCAAGCAGAAGTGACTGCAATTGACCAAAGTACGTCTGATCAGACGGAACAGACAGATCTCATTAAAAATGAAAGTTTTGATGAAAAATATAAGAGAAAGCGTGCTAAAAAGCGTAAGCCAATCTTTGACAAGAATCTGCTTTCTGTGGAATTTATCATTAGCAAGCTTGGAATGGCGTTACTGCTTATTGGTATAGGTTTTTTATTTAAGCTCGCTTATGATAAAGGTATGATTACTGAGCATATTACGATTGTTATCGGTTTTATTATTGGTTTGGTGTTTTACTATAGTGGTTTCAAAGTTAAAGCGAAGGAAAGACTCATACTGAGTCAGGTTCTGTTTGGCGGTGGAATCGCAACGTATTACATCACCACTTATGCTGCTTATTTAGCATACGGTATGCTGAATGACACTATGGCATTCTTAATTTTGATATTAATCACGGTATGGGCCTTCACGATTGCCATGATGACCAATTCGCCATCAATATCAGTGATTGCGGTTCTTGGTGGACTGCTCATTCCTTTTGTTGTCGAACTTGACTTTATTGGAATCTTTGGAATAGGCATGTACATTTTAGCTCTTTCTATTGGATCGATGTGTATTTACACCATTCGCCAGTGGAGAGTTCTACAGATTGCAACTATTGTTAGTGTATATATTTCAACGATCTTGTTGCTATATGGCAGTGAATTGACTGGTAGTGAGCCTATACATTTTTCTGGACTCATCTTTTCTCTACTGGTGGTTTTCAGTATTCCTGACGTCCACTTGCATATTTCAAGACGTGAAGCGCCAGATAGTGAGAGGCTTTCTGCTTTCATAATTGGTATTGTTCCTGTTGTGTCGATATTGCACTTTGAGTATATTGATGTGTTTACAGATTCAGTTCAAGCAATAATTTATGGAGCAATGTTTGCTCTATATGCTTTGACAACTTATTATGTGGTTAAAGAAAGAGGCATTAGCATATTAACGAATGTATTGATCAGCTTAACGGGTTTATTCTCGACATTTGCGCTGATTTTGTATTTCGGAGGTGTAGTCCGAGTCATTAGTATTATCGTTCTCGGTGTGCTGTTCTATTTCATCAGTCACAAAACGGACTATAATTTTACACGAATAGTAGGGCATGTCATCTTCTTTAGCGGATATTTGGGTGCATTGTTTAATCTAGTGGAGGTCTTCTTTGAGGCCCCAGAGGTTAGCGATATTGTGACGCGCTTAAGTATTGTTGTACTACTAACGGTTGGACTTTTGTATCAGAAGGGCAAGATAAGACATGTGATAGGCGTCATGATCTACCAAGTCTACTCGTTGATCTTACTTGAGTCAATTCTTTATCACATGATGAGCGAAACAAACGTTATTGCTGCATCTATCTTTGTTGTGAGTATATGGCTGATCGTTCTTCAAGTGTTAAAAGATCGTTTTAACTTCTTACCTCAATATAGCATCATGGCCTATGGATTCACTTTTATGCTTTTCAAAGTGATGCTGAGCGTGTACCACCTTTGGATTTGGGATGCTCCAGTATTGGAATCCATAGCATTTTTATGTTTGTCAGCCACTCTGTATTTATTAGCTCATCGCAGACACGAAACAGTCAAACAAAGGTATTTGATGAAAATGATGAGTTTTGCGACTGTCTTTATGGTCGTTTTATTTGATGGTTGGATTTTAACGGACTATTCCCAATATGGTGTTGCCATTGCAGGTGGTTTGCTATTCGCAATTATCACATTTGAGCAGGATAAGGATGAAATCTTCACAAAAACATGGAGAATTTTGAGTTACGGATGGATAATACTTTTGGGTATGACAAACTTAATTTCTATTTACGGTTTTAGTTATGAAAATCAATTCGAATGGCTAAGATTGATGAACAGTATTGTTCAGCTCGCTATACTGTATGTACTTCAAAGGACTTTACCTCTTAGCGATAAGATTAAGTTTGTCGGATACAGTTTGTTGTACATGCTGCTTTCGAACAACAGCTTGTCAGCACTTAGCAATGGAAATGGCACAATTACTTTGGTTTGGGCAGCTTATGCCTTGAGTATGTTGACGTATCATATGATTATGGCTAGACGTGAGCTTGCAAACTATTCTCTTGTTTTGATCGTGATTGTCGCTGTTAAATTCATACTTGTTGATTTAAGCACGGTAAGCGTATTGTGGAAAATAATCACCTCTATGATTTTTGGTACGGCTCTGCTTGTGATCAGTTATTGGTTACAACCAATCATGTTGAAATTCGATAAGAACCGTAAGACGTGATATATGAACATAAATTCTAATAATAGACATAACGCAAGTGAGCGTTCTGCGGTTTTAGTATTTAGTAGTCGAAGAGAAATTTAATAATGGATAAAGAAAAACAGGGATAGCAACATATCCCTGTTTTTTTTGAATGTTACTTTTGAATTTTAGTAGATGTTCCATGCAAAGTATACTAAAAATGAACCAATAAAATTATCATGTCTCGAATAGAGGTAAACCAGTGCAAAGTGTACTATAAAGTCCTCTAATTCAAAGCGAATGCCATGAGCGGACAATATTGAAAACATAGCTGCAACAATGGCCATACCAATCCATTTATTATTGACCAAAGCGATTACTCGAGGCTGAATGAAGCCACGGTACATAATTTCTTTCACCAGCATATATGTTGCAAAGTATAGTATGACCCAAAGTATGTCTGCACTTGAGACACCACTGAAAAGCCCTTCAACCAATATCTTATAAAGCAATATCGGAGTTGCGATGATTAAACCCATCAACAGGGAAGCTCCACTCGTCTTTAAATTGAAACCGATAGAACTAAGAGATTGTTTTCGAGACTTAACAACGATTAACAATCCGACAAATAGTAAGATGTTATATGGCGCTATGTATAACCAGTCATAAAAAGAGGAACTATTAATACCAAAATAATAATCTCTAATATTTAAGAGGGTATAAATTTTCGTGTTCGTCCATAATATGGCCACATAAGCTATCCAAAATATCATTGCGATGATGCCATCTTGCTTTGTAATACTGTACTTGCTTAAATCATAATCAAACTTCTTGCTCAAATTAAAAATATTCATATAAGTCCTCCAAGGTCGTTTTTAATGCAACTTTAAATATATCACTTAAAGCGGATTTATTCCATACGAAATACGAAAGTTGTACAAAGGCTGATGCTGTTAGAAATTTAGATTATGAGAGCATGTGACATTATAAAACGTTTAAAAAAGTTGAATGACGTTCGTTAATGTAATATACTGTTAATGAGTGACAAATTGAATGACTACTTCTATAAATCTGGGCGTATATTTTTAGGGGGAATTGCCGTATGAATGAAATGAAATCCTCATCTATTTTATTGAAAGAGCATTTAGAAATGACCGAATACACACACGTTAATGAGCTTCAGAAGCAATGCATTAAGTTTGATAATACAAGTTTAAAACT
>Ga0070725_10000331_pt1 | contig 34844 bp, 33 predicted proteins | sample tdDd002_FD_69781 | JGI IMG/M metagenome (GOLD analysis project Ga0070725, IMG submission 69781) | Marine sediment microbial communities from the Atlantic coast under amendment with organic carbon and nitrate - tdDd00.2 | ecosystem: Environmental > Aquatic > Marine > Coastal > Sediment | place... | reverse complement strand
CGCTCTTTTTCCATGTGTTGTGCGAAGGCTTCCAAATTGTTGGCCCCAATGGTCAACAACACGTTACCTGTTTTATTATTTAAATACTCGATAATCGCGTCGTATGATGAAAACCACTGCCCATTTTTAATTGGAAGTTCCTCTCGTTCATAACGAACATATTCAATGCTGGCATCCCTTGCGGCTGTCATAGCATTTTCAGAAGCATTCGTCGCATAAGGATGTGTCGCATCCACAAGAATCTTTATATCGTTTTCTTGAATCGTTTCAACAAGAGCCTCTAAATTGAGTGGATGGTCGATTACACGAACAGCATCCGACTGTTCAATTAAGGACCCACCGTACTCGGTTGTCGTTGTTGCTATTATGTCACAAGGCAAAGTTGATAAAGTTTGAATTAATTCTCGACCATCTTTAGTGCCGGACATAACTAGAATCATATATGATAGCCTCTTGGTGTTACCATACGACCGTCTTTGACATAAGTCATCGAATTACCGATAATCACCATCGTCACCATATCGATATTTTCGTTCATCATGTCGCCAAGTGTTGAAATCGTTATTTCCTCACCATCACGTTTTGCATTACGCACAATACCGACAGGTGTTTCTGCCGATTTGTATTTTAATAAAATATCTCTTGCTTCTACAATTTGATTTTGACGTCCCTTACTTCTTGGATTATAGATCGATACTACAAAGTCCCCTTCGCCTGCACAGTGTAATCTCTTTTGGATCAATGACCACTCTGTTAACAAGTCACTTAAACTAATCGTTACATAGTCATGCATAAGAGGCGCTCCAAGTGATGCCGCCGCAGCATTTGCAGCAGTAACGCCAGGAATTACTTCAACATCCATGCCATCATCAGCAAGTTCCAATAAGATACCTGCCATACCATAAACCCCTGCATCTCCACTGCTGACAAGTGAAACTGTCTTCCCTTCTCTAGCAAGTTCTACAACACGTGTACATCTTTCAACTTCACGCTTCATGCCTGTAAAATCTGTCGACTTATTTTTGATTAATTCATCAATTAGATCCAAATATAATTTATAGCCTACCACAACGTCAGACGCTGCAATAGCTTCTTTTGCTCTCGGTGTCATATAATCCAATAATCCTGGACCAATTCCTATGACATGTATTTTACCTGATTTCATAAACTTCCTCCCATATTGCTATTGTAATGCCATCATAAGACGTTTTCTTCATCAAAAAGCGTCCTTCTTTATTTGATGCCAGCATCGCCGCCGGTTCAGAAACCGCACGTACACCAATTGTTTTTTCGACAAAATCCGATCCTTCAAATTGATCCTGTACTGGTACAATGGCATCTCTCGTGATAATTTTTAAAGGTAATTGTAATGTTTTTGCTGCATCAATTAGACCAATTTCATCCGCTTTAACATCTACGGTTCCGATTTTTTTCACGCTTCTCGAATCCAAACCTACTTTAATCAAAGCTTCTTCAATGGCTGTTAAAATTCTTTGTTCTTCCATTCCTCTACGACACCCAATACCAAGAACAATATTTTTCGGTATCAATCGTAAGGTCACAGATGTCTGAACAAGTCTATTGCTTATTAACAACGTATGCGCCAGCGGTTGCTGCAGGCGGTTCAGCTGTTCTTGAAACGGTTCTAATGAGTCCAAGGGAACTACAGTCCACTGTTCATCCAACGCAAGCCTGAGTTTGCCATCCGTAATCAATTGCAAGGGTTCGTCATTCACAACATCACTGGCAAATCGTGTAGCATCTTTCATTGAGTCGATGATGAAATCGTTTTTCATCGCCAATACATCCACAGCTATTTTGTTTTGTACATCTGATGAAGTTGTTATGACCGCTTCTCCACCGATATAGTCTGCAATTTCATGGGCAAGGGCATTTCCACCACCGATATGACCCGACAACAAACTAATGACATGATTGCCTTTTTCATCAATGACAACCACAGCTGGATCTGTCGCTTTATGCCCCAGTAATGGTGCAATTGTCCTTACAACAATGCCACTGGCCATCACGAAAATAAGTGCAGAATCCCGTTCAAATGCCTCAGCCACCAATTGTTTAAAATTGCCGTCGATCAAGCGATGAGGAACTTGTCCCACTTTCGAAGAAGCATATACCTCTGCATATGGAAATCCTTTGCTTATCGCTTTGGCTTGTTCATAACCACCTTTAGTGATCGAAAAGATACTAATGGACATAGAACCTCCCATAACCCTTTAGCAGGTCTTACTTTTTAGCCGTTCTGTATTCGTGACTAAATGATTTATCATATAACAACGACAATTCGTATTGATCTCCTAGGAAATCCCCAACTAAAATTTGTGCTGTCTTCGTAATGTTTTCTTCTTTAACTTGTCTTGCAATAGTTTCTAGTGTCCCCATTACAATTTTTTGATCTTCCCACGTTGCTCTTTGAACAACTGCTACAGGTGTTGTTACTGGGTAATGTACCGTTAAACGTTCAACAACTTTATCAATCATTTGAACCGATAAGAAAATGGCCATTGATGCCTGATGACTTGCTAATTTTTCTAAAGCTTCTGCTTCAGGTACTGGCGTACGACCTTCTAATCTCGTACAAATAACCGTTTGACTTATCGACGGTAATGTAAATTCCTTTTTGATAGCTGCTGCTGATGCAACAAATGAGCTAACGCCTGGTACAACTTCGCTTTCAACGCCCATTGTTTCCAGTCTATCCATTTGCTCGCGAATCGCCCCATAAATACTAGGATCGCCTGTATGCACACGAACAACTGTCTTGTTTTCATTTAAGCCTTTGTCCATAACTTCAATCACTTCATCAAGAGTCATTGAAGCACTGTTATGAACTTCAGCTGTTTCTTTTCTCCACTGAAGCACTTCTTTATTTACAAGAGAACCTGCATAGATAAGAACATCTGCACATTCTACTAATTCTTTTCCTCTTAGCGTCATTAACTTAGGATCGCCAGGACCTGCGCCAATAAAATATACTTTTTTCATTATTCGATTCCCTTTCTCTTTACGATAATCGTTGACATATATGGTACTTTCTCATTTTTAAGAACGTTAATATCTCTAACGATATTCTGTGTATTTGTAGAAACCTTGCTGATCATTACGAAATTCTTTTCTAATCCTTTTTCGATTAACAGTTCAGCCAACTCTTTATTCGCATAAGACGGCTTCATTATAATAACGTTGTCACTATTTTCGATAGCGGTTCTTGCTGATGCTACATCCTTTTGTAATGGAACAACTGTAAACGTTTCTTCCCATAGACAAATTGGAAGGTTCATCGTCGATGCAACTGCACTAAACGACGTAACACCTGGAATTGTTTCTATTTGAATACCTTTTTTCACTAGGAACGGTACAATGTACATAAATGTACTGAATACGCCTGGATCACCTAATGTAATAAAAGCAACATTCTTCCCTTGGTTGATATAGCTTTCGATTTGTACTGCATTTTCTTCCCACGATTTGTTTAAAACATCTTCGTCATAAACCATTGGGAAAGTCATAGGAACACGTTCAGTCGTATCCTTGACATACGCTTCGCCAATTTCTAATGCAATACTCTTTTTACCATTGCCTGCATCTGGACAGATCAATACGTCTGCTCCTTCAATAGCACTGATTGCTTTTAATGTGATTAATTCTGGATCTCCTGGTCCGACGCCTATTCCGTAAAATTTACCTTTCATTTCTAAACTACCTCCGTTATTTTTGTGCCGATATAATAAAAATTGGATTGTGTGCCATCATCATTGTTATATCTTTAAGCATTTTACTTTTTGAAACATTTATTTGAACCACTTCTACGTGTTTAAAGTGATTTTTTGCATACGCTAAAAATGTGCTCATGTTTTCAAGGGTTATCATATTTGCAACAATCCACCCTTTGTCTTTAATATGTTCTTTACAATAGTCCAAAATCGGCGTCATATTCCCACCGGTACCACCTAAAATTATGCTATCAAATTGAACATCCTGTGGTAAAGCTTCTGGTGCTAATCCAGCAATAATCTCCACATTTTCAACACCAAACTCCACTTTGTTCTTATGAATCAGTTCTATACCGTCTTCATTTCTTTCGATCGCATACACTTTCCCTTTAGATGCCTTGAATGCGCATTCAATTGATAAGGACCCGGTACCAGCACCGACATCAAGAACAATTGCCTCCTCATGAAGCCTTAGCTTGCTCATAGTAATCGTTCTTACCTCTTCTTTTGTCATCGGTACTTTTCCTCTAACAAATGCATCGTCTGGAATCGATGTCAATCTATAATCAAGTGCCATACTTACACCTCCCAGTTCAAGTTTTCTATAATCACGACGCTTAATGAATCAAATGATTTACTCATTATTTCATCAGGTGTGCCTACCGTAATAACTTCATCATCATAGGACAACCGTTCACCTACAAATAGTTTGTAATCGCCTTTTCCTGCTAAATCCTGAGCAATAGTCGCAGGTGTGTTCTTATAATCTGTCAGCAAGCCTGTCAATTGATACGTCGTCGCCAATGAAACGACATCCAGTTCTCTCCCGTGAACGCTTCCAACATAAGCGTCTTGCCATGGTTGCTGAATAGCCGAAAACATATACTGCATTGAGCTGATACCTGGAACCACCTCATAGCAGTCTTCAGTATAATTACGTCTTACAAAACTTAGCATACTGTAAAAGCCTGTATCGCCTGAGACAATCATTACAATCGTCTTTGTTTCATGGTGTTGATCGATATATGCTTTAATCAAAGACAAGTCTGCAGTGATATAAACCAGCTCTTGCTCATTGCAGCCAACGGATGCTATATTCCGCTTTCCGCCAATAATCACATCTGCAGAATCTATTAATTTCCTTGCCTTAGGCAATAGATAATCCGAATGCCCTGGGCCAATACCAACTACATAAAATTTACTCATTTTTAAGTTTCTCCATCAACTGTTTACCGATTTCGTCCATGCCCAGTAATCCATAAGCATTTGAAAACAATATTGTTCCGATTTCTATATTTCCGAAAACACGCTGCATAGAACGTTCGCTTACTTTTTCTGCTAGCTGATCAAATACGGACATATACTCTGTATCAGCAATTTTACTGATTGCGTCATCAGTCGTAGTTGATTCCATAATACCCTGTATCAGTTCAGCAGGTGCACCCATCATGCCTAAATGAGCCGCCAAAATCTCCATTCGACCATCAGCCATACGGCTGTGGGTATGAAATATGCCACCGGCCACTTTGACCATCTTGCCAATATGGCCGACCCATAGAATACGCTTTATTTCTTTCTTCTCAGCTTCATCTAACATAGCGCCGATAAAATTACTGGTTTTGATCATTTGATCCGTCGGTATGCCTAGTTCAATGGAAAAATCACGACCATAGTTGCCAGGCGATAAGAGTAAGGTGTCTACACCTGCACTAGCCAGCACAGATACTTCCACTTTCAAGGTATCGATTAGCGCCTCTTCGCTCATGGGCTCAACAATACCGCTGGTGCCAATGATTGAGATACCTCCAACAACACCTAGTTTCGGATTGAAGGTACGCTTGGCAATTTCCACCCCTTCAGGTGCACTGATGGTTACTTCAATACCGTCACAGGATTCAAGAATTTCTTCTACCGATTCCACAATCATCTTCTGAGGCACTGGGTTGATGGCCGGTTTTCCAACTTCTACAGATAATCCAGCTTTTGTAACAGTACCAACACCTTCGCCATTTGAGAGCTTATAAGGATTTTCAGTATGGCGTCGAACTGTTGAATGAACTTTCATTCCTCTTGTCGCATCAATATCGTCACCCGAATCTTTAATCACACTGCAGGTCACTTCATCAGGGCCTGTAGACTCCACAACATATGGAATATCGATTAGCCATCCCTTGGGTGTCATTAACTGAACAACACCCTCTAGAGGCGTATTGACGTCTTGGTCCACTTCGCCCTGAGCCAAATGAATACAAGCTGCCTTTGTCGCCGCTGCCGCACATGATCCTGTGGTATAGCCATATCTCAATTTTTTTCCGTTTCTCTCAATATACCGTTCTAACATGGTTTCACCTAGTCTCTTGTCACACCTGGAATTTGATACAACATCGCATTGATAATTGTAGCCGCTACAGGACTACCACCTTTACGTCCTCTTACAACGATATATGGAATGTCTAATTTTCTAAGTTCTTCTTTTGACTCTTCTGCACCTACAAATCCTACTGGAACACCAATTACTAGGGCCGGTTTCACTTTACCTGCTCTGATTAATTCCATCAGTACAAATAGAGCTGTCGGTGCATTTCCAATAGCGTATATTTTTGTTTTTTCTTCTGTTGCCGCTTTTTCTATGCTGACCATCGATCGTGTCACGCCACGCTCTTTTGCTTCTGCAAATACTGATTCTTCATGAACATAGTTATAGATTTTACCACCAAATCCACCAAGCTTTCTTTTGTTGATACCTGCCATTACCATATTCGTGTCGGCATAAATATCTGATCCTTCAGCAAGGGCTTTAATACCACTTTCAATTGCACCTTCCGAAAATTCCAATAAATCAGCGTATTCGAAATCCGCCGTTGTATGAATGACTCTCTTTACCACTGGCAACGTCTTCTCATCAAATGTATGTGGTGCCATTTCCTCACCAATAATTTCAAAACTCCTAACCTCAATGCCCATTGGATCTTTAATATAATCAATCGTTTTGTTTTCCAAAATATGCCTCCTACAACACAAAAAACTAGCCCGCAGGCTAGTTTCATCTCTTTTTCTTACACCCTGAAGTTATCACGCGTAAATAGGCAGGTTTCCTGGCTCACACATCTAACCCTTTTCTTTGTCTTCCCTCTAGGTGACATTCGTAAAGAAAAAGTAGTGTTTACAGTAGCAGGGGCTGCGTTGGACTCTCACCAAACTTCCCTATTATCCTCACTGCCGTGAGGCACCTATTTATCTTAAATTGTCTTTGCTCATTATATCATTAACACTATCAAAAAGAAACCAATTAATACGTTCTTAAAGTCATTTCACCAAGTCTTGATTCATCAACAGTATCCACCTTACTTTCAGGTACTGTAACCGTCATTGAATCACCATCACTGATGAAACGTTTGGATGGATTTTTCTCGTAATTGTCTAAATAGAAAGTCATTTGATACTCACCATCACCACTTTGTACACGATTGATACGTTCAAAGTTAAACTTCTTATGAATTGCGGCAACCTCTGGCTTCCAACCTACTTTTAATACTGCATTGTGTGCGTAAGCCACACCTTCGTAAGAGCCAGCTGTCACTAAAGCGTTTAAAGTCTCATCTTTTGGACGCTCACCGAATGGCAATGCAAGTCCCTTTACTTCATAACCTGCTACAACTTCCTCAATCGATTGAATGTTTCCACCTAGTGTCTTTTGAATTTGCGTAGCATTCAATTCCGGTAAATGTTCATGGCCTGTACTATGATTCCCAAGGTCCATGCCTTTTTCCACGATATAATTCATCTTATATTCCATAGACTCTTTTTGCTTGAAAGGTGTTCCTCCATTCAAGAAGAACGTCGCTTCAAGACCAAAGTCTGGATGTTCCTCATTGAAGGCCTCTAAAATACCCACAACAGAATCCGGATCAACGATCATTTCTCCATTCACTTCAATCATATTGAAGTTTGAGACATGGCCATCATCAAAGGTTAAAACAACAGGCGTATATCCTGCTGGAACAGTTATATTATTTGTTACATAATCCTCTAAACTAATTACTCTAAAGCCCATTGCATATAATCTCTCCAGATCTGCTTTAAAACTGTCGATTGTTCTAATATAAGCGCTGTTTGCTTTACCAAGGCTATGGTACATAACGACCATTATCTCACCCGTCTCGTTTGGCTTCACAACGTTTAAATCTATTTCAGGTACTGTCGGTTCTTCAACTGGTACTTCGGCTATCGATTCTTCTACGATCGCTTCATTAGATTCCTCAGAAGATACTTCACTACCCTCTTCTTGTCCATCAGTAGTTGCATCAGAAGTCTCTTCTACCACTGCCTCAACAACAGGTACTTCTGCCTCCACCTCTCCACTTTTGGGCGTACAGCCACTAAAAGCTAATAAAGAAACACATACCAATACTATGCTTAATTTTTTCATGTCATCCTCCTGTTTTTTCATTAGCAACCCAACATACCCTTTACTATACAATATTTTTTATAAAAAGTGTGGTTAATTTTCATAAATAGCTAGATTTTTCCTTAGTTTTCAGTGATAATAGTATAGTATCAAGAATGGTAGGTGTTTATATGTTTTTAGACCATTCTAGTGAAAAAACACTAGATAAGTTGAAAGTCTTACAAGTAGTGGAGCAATTTGCAGTTCCATTAACCAATGTTCAACTAACAGAATTCATACTCGAAAATGATTTTGTCAATTACTTTTCACTTCAACAATGTTTAACAGAACTGGTTGAAGCGTCTTTTTTAGAATATAGCGATAGTGAAGGGGATTTCTATTATCTGTTAACGGAATCCGGTAAAAACTCCATTGAATTCTTTAAAGATCGTATTCCACAAAATATACGTCGTAACATCAATGACGCCGTTGTGGAAAAGAAAAAATCTATCGTCATCAACACACAAATTACAGCCGATTATCATAAACTAGATGACACAGAATATTTAGTCGAACTTAAAATTACAGAAAACCACTTAATTCTTGCAGATATTAAACTAACGATGGCGTCAAACAAACACGCTAAACGAATGTGCGAAAACTGGAAGAAAAATGCCCAATTTTTATATGGGGATTTAGTGAATTTACTGAATAACGAAGATGAAAAATAAGTATAAAAAAGCGTCGTCTCTGAGGGGAGTAACGACGCTTTTTCGCATTTTTGCAAATGCTACTATATTACAAGTGTAAAGAATTTATCACTTTATTGACTATGCTTCTTTTTCCATACGCTTCATGACATCTAAAATAACTAGATCTGTCACACGCATCCCTTGTTCCCCTATAACCCCTAGGTTACGGATACTTTCTTCTACAGTACGTCCGACGATACCGTCTCTTGGCGATACGATAGAACCAGACTGGGCCATAAACGCTGCGTGAACACCAGTAGAAGCTGCTGTCGCAAGTTTCATTGCACACCCATTTTTTGCACCATCACAGATCATACCACTGATATTTCCAATCATATTCTGGATTGTTCCTTCAATCTGTTCAACAGAACCACCCATTAACCATGTGATTGCCGAGCTGGCACCCGTCGCTGCCGATACACCACAGCTACAGATCGCCGATAAACGACCAATAAAGTTTTTAATATAACAATTGATCAAATGACTCATCGCCAAAGCCTGAACCATTTTCTCATCGGACACCTCATGGATATTTCTATAAGCAATTAATGGAATGATTGCCGTTAAACCATTGTTCCCACTACCATTAGAACTCATTACCGGCATTGTGATACCTGACATCCTTGCATCTGATGCGGCCGCAGTCATATACATCGCTTTCGTTGGTAAATCCTCAGTCAACAATCCCTTGCTGATATTTTCCTTTATAGAATAGCCAACACCTAATCCAAGTCTTGTGTTAAGTCCTTCCTTAGAAACTGCGTTGTTCATTTCTAATCCTTCAAGTAGGAATTCCAGCTCATCAAAAGTCATCGTCTCTACTGTTTCAACAATCTCCTTGATTGTTAATTCAAAGAATGGATTTACTTCCGATGACGCTTCCGCTTCAACAAGTTCCTTTTGGAATTTAATTTCTTCATTGTGTTGAACAAAGAACACATCATCATGTTTCTGTCTAATGATCGCAGTTGTTTTTCCTTCTGGCGAATGAAGAACTACTTCGATATAGATTTTTTCATCCGTCGATTTGATATCAATACCAACCTGCCCTGCATTTACAAGTTCTATGGCTTTTTTGACCGCACTTTGGTCAACTGACTTCATCACTTCAAGTCCGTTATCTGCGCTTCCACCAAATGCACCAATGGCAACTGCCACATCTAGTCCTACTTCCTCAGTTTGTGGAATACCTACTGCCAGTCCGTTTTTATATAAATTTGGACTAACAATTAATTCAACTCGATCTACTCCTGTATGTCCACCTGCTTCTCTCGCTACCGCACCTGCTAGAACAACCGCTACTGGTTCTGTACAACCCATCGCTGGCTTGACTTCTTTTTTCAATAAGCTAATCATATTTTTTTTCATGACACGCCTCCTTAAATTATCTTGTCTTTATCTATTGCAAAAGTGATGCCAAAATTGATAATTCCATCACAATTGATTTTCCAATACTTTTAGGAGTGGTCCAAAAAAGTAGTCTCATTTTGAGAATGATTTCATAAAAAAGAAGTCTCAATATGAGATTTAGTATCATATTGAGACTGACTTACAGATTGTATTCTTTTAATTTTCGATAATAGGTTGCACGACTTAGTCCGGTCGCTTCTAATATTGACTGAACCCCTTCTTTTTGTCTACCATATAGTTTTAGTGCACGTTCAAGTTCCATTTTTTCAAGATCTTTTAATTTCATGATTGGCCGACTGACACTGTCCTCAACGTCCCTCTTCATCGATTGAGGTAAGTCACCAATATCAATCCATTGACTGCTACACATATTAACGCCATACTCAATGATGTTCTCAAGCTCTCTTACATTACCCTTCCAGCGGTAATTTCGCAACAATGTCAAAACGCCATCGGTACATCCATTAATGTTTTTATTCAAGCGTTTGTTGAACCACTTGGTAAAGTATTCCACCAATATCGGTATATCCATTTGTCGTTGATTCAATGATGGTATATTAAGTGGAATGACATTCAATCGATAATACAGATCCTCTCTAAAACGACCTTCTTGAACCAATTGATCAAGTGGTTTATTGGTCGCAGATATGATTCTAACATCAATTGGTATGCCGTGCTTTCCACCAACTCGTTCCACTACCCGTTCTTGAAGCACTCTTAACAACTTCGCTTGAAGATGGATCGGCATATCGCCAATTTCATCTAAAAACAAGGTTCCTTTATCGGCTAGCTCAAATTTACCAAGCTTACCACCGACTTTCGCACCAGAAAAAGCCCCTTCTTCATAACCGAACAATTCACTTTCAAGTAAATTCTCTGGTATTGCAGCACAGTTGATCGCAATAAACACTTGATTCCTGCGACTGCTTTCATAATGGATTGCACGGGCGAACAACTCTTTACCAGTACCACTTTCACCTTGTATTAAAACCGACGAACTACTGCCTGCAGCTTTTTTGCCTCTCGCCTTTACACTCTCGATCGTCTCCGAAGCACCGAGAATATCCTCAAATGTTGTTTTTATTGGTTGACCGAGCACTTCATAGACTTCGTCGATCATTTTCTCTGTTTTTCTAAAGCTCAACACCACTTCAACAACCTTGTTATCAAAAAATATGGGCTTGCCTGAATAAACATACTCTGTCGCTTTTGATGGTATGCCTATATTAAAATAATGATTGCCTGCAATATGGCTTGGATCGAATAATAGTGCCATATCGCAGTTATCTATAACTTGCGCGATAGTTTTTATGTTCTTTTTTTGTATCCCAAAAAATTCATCGGAAATTTGATTGTAACGGATGATTTTGCCTTCCCTATCAACTGAAACAACCCCTCGATCTATATAATCAATAAGAACATCTACTTCCTTTGATTGAAGCATTATTTGCTCCCTTTGACGTTCCTCTGAAATTTTACTTGCAATTAGACTGGCCATACTTTCTAGAAATTCTACCAGATGTTCCTTATTGCCGAGCATCTCTTGTTCTTGTGCTTTATCAAAAGCGACCAGTCCTATGATACCAATGATTTCACCCTCTAAAATAATAGGGCAACATACTTCTGCATACTCCTTGCACGACTCTCTATTTTTGCATAAAAAGCACACTTCATTTTCTCTCGGATTGTCTACAAACAAAGGTTTTTTATGCTCTAGTACATAACCAAAAACAGACTCATGTTCAATTCTTGTATCAAAGAGTTCAATATAACGTCCTGTCGACGCTATACGATTCAGTGCGCCGTCTGTAATGGTTATATCCACTTTTACCACGCTACTAATCGCCTTAATAACACTCTTAAGCATAGGTTTTATTCTATTCAGTTCTTTTTTCATCCTATCCTCTCATTTCACAAGGTTCCTTGTCGTCTATATCCACAAACCGCATCGTGTTCTTGCCATCCCTTTTTCCCATGTATAGGCCCATATCCGCCCTATCAAAAGCCCCTTGTATCGAATCGTCACAGTAGGGTTTGGCGAGCGTCGCACCAATGCTGACAGTAACCACACCGTTATCCTCCAAACCGTCATTTACAATTTTCAAGCCTTCTACGGATGCGCGCATCCGATTGGCGAAATGTAAAATATTCTCTCTATCCATATTAATGGCCAAGAAAGTAAACTCCTCTCCGCCGTAGCGGGCAAAGAAATCGGTTGGGCGCATGGAGAATTGATTCAATACCGTTGCAACTTGTCTTAAAACAACATCTCCCGCGCCATGACCATAAGTGTCATTGTATAACTTAAAATTATCTATATCCATCATAAAAATAGCAATATCATTACGTTCTCTTTGAGATCGTCGCCATTCATAAGTCACAACTTCATTTAGCTTTCTACGATTTGGTACACTGGTCAGTTCATCGATTGCTGATATTTTTCGGAGCGTTGCATTGGCAGTTTCAAGTGCACGTAATATCTCCTGTTTTTCGATGACTTCAGTCGTTAAGTCCTCATTGATTTCCTGAAGCAATTTATTTTTGTCGTTGATCACACATTTATTTCTGTAAAAATCGATATAACTCTGATAATTCATTCGTGACATTACCCATGCAAGCATTGAAAACACACCCAGATTCAAATAATCCATGGCCACTAGCACCTTATCGGATAACCATAGATGACCGAACAGATAAATCCCAATGGACACAGAAAAGATGACTGCCTCAGGCTCTTTATCAATATAAAAAATAAAAGCTGTAATCATCAGTGACAACAAGAACAGGTGATGCATCGGATTGCCTGCAACCGAGTTCACGGATAACAAGGCACTCCATGACGTGAAGAAACCAACTGTTATCCAAGTGTTGATGCTAATGGCTTTTGTCGTAATATGCCGAGTGAGGAACAACCTATCCAGTCTGACCACAATAAAATAGTCAACGATGGAAAACAGCAGTAATGCAAAAAATAATCCCAAGGAATGATTGTATTGAAATTCATAGAACTCACTTACTTGGGACACCATCAACAATATGACATATGTAACTAATTGCAACACCAATAAAGACTCTAAAAACAGTCTTGTTCGTCGGATGTTCAATAGTGCCGTCTCACTTTTTAATTCTGTAACATACTCGGGTTCTACAGCGCCCCAACTCTTTTCAAACTCTTTCATCAATACCCTCAATATTTATAATCTGTTTTAATTATACCTTATTTTCCTTTATGTATTAAGAAAAAATCCGCCATTTCTCGGTAAAGAAATGGCGGATTTTTAGTTTTATTTAGTATGAAGATATGTGCGAACAGCACCAATCATATATAGGGACCCAAATATAATCAGACCATCAACATCTCCCAAAGCGAGACCCTTATCAACTGCGTTTATAATATCCTTTTCATATTGAACAGGAATATCATATCCTTCGATCAGTTGCCCTAATTGTTCCATTGGTAAAGCTCTTGGATTATCAGGCTCTGTAACAACCACTTGAGACAGTCTCGGCGCCAATAAATCAATAATCGCCTCATAGGATTTGTCACCTAAAATGCCGATGACCGCACCTAATTTTTTATTGCCCAAGTAGGTTTCCAAAGCTCGATCAAGTCCAGTTGCACCATGTAAATTATGGGCTCCGTCTATGATAACAAGGGGCTCGTGTGACATTACCTCAAATCGTCCACCCCACTTTGTGGACGCAAGGCCTTTTAGAAGCTGTGGATGAGTGACTGTACAAAGGTTGTTGTCCACAAGTTGTTCTACGACCGTCATGGCGACAATTGCATTATTCACTTGATGTACACCACATAATGTAATCTCGTAACGATCATTTCGGTAAGTGAAGGCAGTGCCTTCTAATGTCGTTTCAAGAATTTCCAGTGTGGAAAAATCAGCTACTGTCAATGATGCATTGCGCTCAGTCGCAACTTCTTCGATCCGTTTCATCGCTTCAGTGCGTTGCGGATAAATAACACAAGGAACATGATCTTTCATGATCCCTGCTTTTTCACCGGCAACTGCATAAAGTGTGTCGCCAAGAAATTCCGTATGGTCCAAAGCTACAGGTGTTATCACCGTCATAATCGGCTTCTTCACCACATTTGTAGAGTCCATACGCCCCCCAAGGCCAACTTCAAGTGCAACATAATCAACTTGCGCATCTTTGAAGTATACAAAAGCAACCGCTGTAACAATTTCAAACTCAGTTGGATGGGCGTGGCCTTCCAAAAGCATTTCATCCACTTTCTCCTTAACGATGCCGGTAATGCGACCTAAGTCGCCATCTGGAATGTGTGTATCATTGATGCGAATGCGTTCGTTAAACCGTTCCAGGAAAGGTGAGGTGAAAATCCCCACCTTGTATCCTGACGTTTCAAGTATCTTACTGATAAACGAAACGGTTGAACCCTTTCCATTGGTTCCTGCTACATGTATTACCTTAAGATCATCCTGTGGATTCCCTAGTTTTTCGAGCAAGCAGGTGATATTCTCTAATCCTAACTTACTACCAAATTTATAGGTCCCGTGTATATAATTTAATGCTGCTGCATAATCCATTACTCTGTCCTCGTTTTTAAAGATTTTTAGATTATAATTTACTTTCCATAGAAGCAATACGCTCAAGTACTGTTTTTAACATACCTGAGTATTTTTCTTGCTTGGCTTTTTCTTCTTCAATAAGTTTTTCAGGTGCTTTGCTTACGAACCCTTCGTTAGCAAGTTTCTTTTCAACACGCATCACTTCGCCTTCAAGCTTCTTACGTTCTTTGGTAAGACGTTCGATTTCCTTAGCAAAATCAATTAGATCAGCAAGTGGTAAGAATAATTCCCCTCTGTTAATTACTACAGAAACTGCATCTTCAGGAATCGCACTTCTATCTGACTCGATGATGATGTCTGAACAACTTGCAAGCGCTTGTAAGTATTCAGGATTTTCACCAAAGATTGTTGCAATGTCCTCATCAGCTAGTACGTGTAATTTTGCTTTTCTTGATGGTACAACTTCCATTTCAGCTCTTACGTTTCTGATGTTTCTGATAGCTATCATTAAAGCTTCCATTTTTTCTTCACTTGCAGCATTTGTTCTATCCGCTTTAACAGTTGGCCACTCAGCTACAATTACTGATCCTTCTGTTCCAGGAATATGTTGCCAAATCTCTTCTGTTATGAATGGCATAAATGGATGTAACAACTTAAGAATATCTTTAAGAACTGTTACTAGAACCTTTTGAACAGTTTCTTTTGCTTCTTTGTCTTCACCATATAAACGGTTCTTAGCAAGTTCGATATACCAGTCACAGTACTCATTCCAAACAAAATCGTAAGCTTTGTTTGCTGCCATTCCTAATTCAAACTTGTCTAGGTTCGTCGTCATTTCTTCTGTTACTGTATTTAATCTAGAAAGAATCCACTCATCTGCTAAAGTTAACTTTGCATCTTTCAAGTCGAAGTCATCGATTTCAAGACCCATTAATACAAATCTCGAAGCATTCCATAACTTGTTGGCAAAGTTTCTACTCGACTCCACTCTTTCTTCTTGGTATCTTAAATCGTTTCCTGGACTGTTACCAGTTGCTAACATGAATCTTAATGCATCGGCACCGTACTTGTCGATTACTACAAGCGGATCAACACCGTTCCCTAAAGACTTACTCATCTTTCTGCCTTGTGGATCTCTTACAAGACCGTGGATAAACACGTGTTCAAACGGTGATTCATCCATACATTCAAGGCCTGAGAATACCATTCTTACAACCCAGAAGAAGATAATATCATATCCTGTTACAAGAACATTTGTTGGATAGAAGTAGTTTAATTCCTCTGTGTTGTTTGGCCACCCAAGTGTAGAGAAAGGCCATAGTGCCGAACTGAACCACGTATCAAGTGCATCCTCGTCTTGTCTTAAGTTTGTTGATTGACACTTAGAACAAGCAGTTGGCGTTTCTTTTGATACGATTAACTCACCACAGTCATCACAGTAGTATGCAGGAATTCTATGACCCCACCATAACTGTCTAGAAATACACCAATCTCTAATATTTTCTAACCAGTGTAAATAGATCTTAGAAAATCTATCTGGCACAAAGTTTACATCTTTTTTATGAAGTGCTTCAATCGCTGGCTTGGCTAACTCTTCCATCGCTACAAACCATTGGTCTGATAATCTTGGTTCAATTACTGTATGACATCTGTAACATGTCCCAACGTTATGATCATGTTTCTTCGTTTCTACTAAGAAACCGTCTTCATCTAATTTTTTAACTAGGGCCTTACGACATTCGTAACGGTCCATGCCTGCAAACTCACCACAATCAGCTGTCATTGTCGCATCTTCATTCATTACTGTAATTTGCTCTAAATCATGACGCTTTCCTAAGTCAAAGTCATTAGGATCATGGGCTGGTGTAATCTTAAGGGCACCTGTTCCAAGTTCCATATCTACATAATCATCAGCCACTACAGGAATCTCTCTTCCTACAACTGGAAGAATAACAGTCTTGCCAATAAACTTCTTATATCTATCATCATCTGGATGAACTGCAAGGGCTGTATCCCCAAGCATTGTTTCCGGTCTTGTTGTCGCAATTTCCAAGAATTCGTCTGAATCTTTGATAAAGTACTTAACATGCCAGAAATTACCTTCTTTTTCCTCATGTTCTACTTCAGCGTCAGAAAGCGTCGTCTTACAATCTGGACACCAGTTGATCAGTCTAAACCCTCTATAAATCAGTCCTTTTTCGTAAAGGTTGATAAATACTTCTGTTACTGCATCCGAACAGCCTTCATCTAATGTAAATCTTTCTTTATCCCAGTCACATGAAGAACCTAGTTTTTTCATTTGATTAACGATGCGGTGACCGTATTCTTCTCTCCATGCCCAAGCACGTTCAAGGAATCCTTCACGGCCAACTTCTTCTTTTGAAAGGCCTTCTTCAGCTTTTATTTTCTCTACTACTTTAACCTCAGTTGCAATAGATGCATGGTCTGTTCCTGGTAACCAAAGCGCTTCATAGCCTTGCATACGCTTCCAACGGATTAAGATATCCTGCAACGTTTGGTCAAGGGCATGACCCATGTGTAATTGTCCAGTAATGTTAGGTGGAGGCAATACAATAGTATAAGGCTCCTTTTCACTATTTACATTTGCACTGAAATACTTTTTTTCTTCCCAGTCCGCATAAATGCGATCTTCAAATTCTTTTGGGCTATACGTTTTACCCATTTCAATTTTACTCATTGTTATTCTTCCTCTCTACTTTAAGTTGTAGCGTGCCATCATGGTAATATCTGCGTATTTACCATCTTTAACCGCTGCATATTTTTGTATGCCTTCAACAACAAATCCATGTTTCTCATACAGTTTTGTTGCATTTTCATTATCACTAAACACCGTTAATTCTATACGGACCAACTTCAACCAGTTGTCCGACAAATTGATTAGTGTTTCCATCAATTTTGTGCCAATTCCTTTTCCTTGGTAGGCTTTGTTTACGGAGATCCCCAAAAATGCTGTATGACGTTTACGTAAGACTTTACTTGTATGAAGTCCTGCGATACCGACGACTTTGCCATCCATCTCAGCAACGAACACATGATTGTCCGGGTCTGTGTCGCTTGTAAATTTTTCTACATTGTTCAAACGAATGCTGGGTATCCCAAGTGTTGTTTCCATAACCCCCGGCATAATACGCATTTCGTGACAATCTTTTGCATCCTTTGGTTCAATCGGTCTAATTTCTAACATATGTCACCCCCACTATCCATTTTTTCGAAGAAATTTGTTCAAGATCAAGGAGCGAACATTTTTTGAAGACTGCCGCGTATACCATACGCAAAGGTTTCAAAAAATGTTTGCGACGAAGAGCTTGGGCAAATTTCAAAGAAAAACCCAAAAAATAAAAAAAACCACTTCATCTCAAGGGACGAAATAGTCGCGGTACCACCCTAGTTCTGACAGTGTCAGCACTCTAACATCGTTAACGGAATGACCCGTTTGCACCTACTGCTAGTTCAGCGCAAAGTCTCAAAAGCTACCTTCAACAACCCTCTTCATAGGAAATCTTTCAGCCGGTGAATTTCCCTCTCTAAATGTTGGTGTCGTCTACTCCTCTTTTTCATAGACTGTGTCTTAATGAACTTAATTATATCTATAGTCTAATCATCTGTCAATAATAATTCTTTTAACGAATCAAACATATTTTTAACCGGCGTTCTAAATAAGCCACTAACTCTTTGGTCATGTCTTCATAGTGTCTATTCAAGATAATCCACCCATTATTGTAATTGACGTAAGTAATGCGTTTGGTAGACATGGATGGCAAATTAGGATTGCCACCAACCCCTTCTTCTATCTGGTAAATAAATAGTTTTGATATGTGACCATTGCCACACCGTAGTCCTCTTTGCTCTAGGCCCTTTTCAACAGGGTCTTGATGCACTTCCGCAGACCAAAGTACGTCTTCAATCGTCCCATCTATGACACCGAAATTTTTATTGTGGTTATTGGTTATTCTATACTTCATGTGATCACCTCAGATCATTCTACTAATAAAGAAAGGGAATACATACTCTATCTATAGTATGTATTCCCTAAATTAGACTTGCAATAACATTTTTTAAGAATATTCTATTTATTTGTAAAACGAAATAGTGATATCCGATATGGCCGAATCAATATCCACTTCAACTTTACTACTTGCTTTATCATACCCTTTTGTCTGATAATAGCTACCTATTTTTTGGAGTCCCAATTCATCAAAATTGTTGTCACTAATCACTTGATCTGACTTTATTTTTAGTCCAACGCCTTCTTTTACGTCTAGTCTAAAATCACTCACACCTGTATCTATATCCACTTTTGTGTAATCATTTAAGTCACCAAGTGTCAGTTGACAATCGCTGGCACCTGTATCCACATCTACCTTCGCAATTATTAAGTCCTGTAAATCTAACCTTGTATCCGTTGCACCCGCATCAACATCCAATGTCCAAACGACATCAGTCGGTAATTTAAAGTCAAATTTCACCGCTTGACCATCGTTGAATCCAATAGGACCAAAGCCTTTTTTATGCTCAAAAGTTAACTTCGATGTGTTATTGTCGGTAAAGCTCGTATGAGATAAATTGTAATCAGGTACGTTAAATGTAAACTTATCATCAATGCTGGCTTCAACAGTTATATCACCAGCACCTAAGTTTAGTATCAAGCTGCCTTCTTCTACGCCGTCTAAATCATAGCTGTCTATCATCCGTTCTATCTTGTCAGCACGGCGACCGCCATTATCAAAAACATAATCCCAATTAAAGAATTTAGGTCCATAAATATCACTTTGCGCTAAATAAATACCGCCTCCAATAAACAAGGCTACAGATAGTAATAAAACGATTTTGTTTCCTTTGAACAAAATGTTCAGTCCTGCTATTATAAGAGCCACTGGCCAAAATCTAAACAACATATAAAGCAGGGAAATTTCAATGAGACCCATTGTGCCAGCAACCCACAAGCCACCGACCACTATTAGAATCAATCCTAGCAGAAAATTTCCATCATTCTTCATCATTATCATCCTTTTCCCGATAAATTAAATAAAATCCACCTAATATCAACATAACTGGCCATATTAAATCAAAATCAAACCAAGGCATGAAGCGCTCCATCAGTGAAAATCCACCAATGATGATCAAGCCTGCACCTAACAACAATTTTGACCGTTCTTTTCTTTCATTTTGCTGTTCGTAGTAAGACTCATCATAATAGCCGTCCTCATACTCTTTTTTATCCATCCCCATAGAATTAGGCTTTTGTGGAATCAATACCCAACATAGAACATAGGCCAATACACCGACGCCAGAAAATATGGCAAATAACCAGATGATTCGAACCAACACAGGGTCTATATCAAAATACTCACCAATACCGCCACAAACACCACCAATGACGGCATTCCTTCTTGAACGATACAGTTTCTTATTCATTTTATTCACCTCCATCTTCGTGATTGTCGGTGTCTTTATCTTCAATTACTTCATAGTCGTCATAAGGTTTTCTAGGAATGATCACCCATGCAATTAAATAAGCAAAGAAACCAACTCCAGAGAATAATAGTAGTAACCAAATAATTCGAATAATAACTGGATCTATATTAAAATATTCTCCTAAACCACCACAAACACCACCAATAACAGAATTGTGACTCGAGCGATAAATCTGTTTAGTCATTTCAACCCCTCCTCATGTTTTCTTACCCTCATTCTAATACGGGTTTTTCTCGAATACAATGACTTTACCATGTTTTTAATCCAATTCTAATAACTTCAGACCCTTCTTAATTGTTCTTTAATATTTTGTTTATGCTCCCTTAATTCTTCCGTCGTATTCTTATAGAGTAAGATAGGCAAAGCTGGCTATAGAATCATCTCAATTTACATAAAAATGATATGATGGTTATAGACTTTAATACAAAAGAAAAGAGGGGTAACAATGAAAACTTCCCATAGTGCCTTAGGCGTCTTATTACTTGTTATCGGCAGTGTCATGCTATTAAACAATATGGAGATATTCGAATTTAATATGGAACTTATTTGGCCATTATTTATGATTATTCCTGGCGTTGTCTTCCATCTGTCCTATTTTAACGGTCGACATGCCAATAATCCTAATGTTCTTATACCAGGCGCTATTTTAACAATTTATGGCGTTTACTTTCTATTCAGCATTTTGACCCATTGGCAATTCAGTGATATCTTATGGCCAATTTTCCCATTTGGTGTGGGCGTCGGTTTTTATGAACTTTATCACTTTGGTACAAGAAATAGAGGCCATTTTATAACTGCAATGATTTTGATGTCAATGAGTTTGCTGTTCCTAATCACAGGAGTCTTTGAATTGAACTTCAATTACCTGTTCCCAATTGTATTGATTGTTGCAGGACTGATTATTGTTTATCAGAGTTCGGTAAACACAAAAAATAAATAGAACCAAAGGAGCACTTATATGAACAAACGATTGATTTACTTTAGTGTGGTCGGACTCACTGTCGCTTCACTCATGGCTGGCTGCAGTAATACAGTAGCACCTCCCACTGAAGAAACAACTGATACCATACAAGAAACACCAATAAGTAATGGTGACACGGTCTCCAAAGACGTTGCTACATTAGAAGAGGATTCGGTAGAAGAGATCATTAAAGCAGTCTTTCTATCCGGCGAAGATGCAGCAAGGGCTTTATCCAAAGAGGATGCTTACATCCAAGTTTTAAGTGCATATGATTATGCCGCTAAATTCAAATCAGAGCGCGTCTTAACCGAAGAAGAACGGTTGGCTTTTTTTCAGGATAAAACATTGGAATTTACTATTGATGAGCAAATACGGATTGCAACAGCCATAAAAATCATCAACAATAAAATCAGCCCTCTTGGCTTAAACGTTCCCGCCGAAATCAAATTCATTAAAACTGATGGCACAGAAGAAGGCGGTGCAGCCTATACAAGAGATGAAAATATCATTTTGTCTGAGCATATGCTCATGATGAGTGGTCGCAACTTTAACGCCCTGATCGCCCATGAATTCTTCCACGTTTATACACGATATAATTCAAATTACAGAGCTGACCTTTATGCGCTTATAGGATTTGGTGCAGCAGCAGGCTTAGATTATCCTGAGAGCATTGACGAACTACGAATATCAAATCCAGATGCACCTGATATTCAATACTATGTAAAAGATACTTATAATGACAAGGAAATGTTATTCATTCCTATTATATTTTCAAGTGAACCTTATGATTTTGAAAGAAACAATTCGTTTTTTGAAACCATGGAAATGAAAATGTTGGCGGTTACCTTGGATGCGGGCATCCTAGTCCCGGAATATGATGACGGCACGCCTATTTTAGTGGATCTATATGATCTTCCGACGGTTTACGAAAATACAGGTAAAAATACGGATTACGTCATCCACCCGGAAGAAATTCTTGCGGATAACTTCGCTCTATATGTTATTGGTGGCAAAATTAATGAGCAGTGGATCATCGATGAGTTGATTGAGAAGATGCAAACGATTAAAGCGAATTAAAACAACGAGTATTACAATATCTATTACAAAAAAAAAATGCAAACAGTAATTTCTCGACTGATGTGAAAATACACCGTGAAAAACATCGACCTCATAAATTCCTGCATAGCGCTAACAAAACTCGTTTCACTCAAACAAGTTGTTAGCTACTCCTATGCACAAATTTATGAGGTCGTGTTATTTCATCGGTATTTTTTCAGTATCATCTGTTCCATTACTCTTTGCATTTATTTAACTGTTAGATCTCGCTCTATCTTATTATTCTATTTCGCTATTGGTATCGGCCGATGGTCGAACATCGTTAAACTGGATGTTGTGGAGCGCACACATTTCTTTTACTTCTCCTATAAACGCTTCTGCATTTATAATGTGTTCCAGTTTATAAACTGATTTATCAGGACTTCCAAACTCCGATTTGTGGCGTATTTCTATACCTTCGAACCACACATCCCATCGGTTGTAGCGATCAAGTACTTGTCCAAATAAAATCAGATCAATATCAGACCACTTAATTTCATAATCAAAACATCCCTTAAAATTGGTGCGGCTTAATCCAACTTCTGTTGTACGGACTTCATAACTCCGCATCCCACTATCCGTAAAGAAGCTTATTGCAAAAAACAATATTGAAATAACAATAAATATTACAATTTCTGTAATCCTTGAATAGCCACCTTTGTTGCTATTCGCTAAAACAATGAATCCTCCGGCAGCTACACCAATAGCACCTGCTTTTATTAGTGCTGTTTTAATTGCCTCTTTTCCTGCTACGTATGTTTTATGTGTCATCTGGTTACCTCACTTATCTTATGTATAACCCCATTCTACACAAAAAAACTTAAAATTCCATTAACTTACTTCCCTAAGCTCAATTTCAATACATTCAGACGTCCTATGATGTGCATGGCCACTAGTCCAATGAAGCTTCCTGTAACTACTGACACAATGGATAAGGCTGGCAAATAGATGATCATTCGCGGTGTACCAAGAATAATCATCGAGACGATAATTTGTCCGATACTGTGAAAAAATGCCCCGGTGGCACTGACGCCTATGGGGGTGATTTTGTCCCCTGCAAGTTTGATCAACAGGATCATAGCAATGAAACTGAACACACTGCCTGTGAAACTATATAAAAATCCTGAGAAGCCTGCACCGAATATCGAACCAATGGTAATGCGCGTCGCCATGATCAGAAATGTATCCCTCGGCCCAAATAAATACAGTGCAATCACCGTAGAGATATTGGCAAGACCTAATCTTGCACCTGGGATAATAAAAGGCAGTGGCATCATGCCTTCTGCTATATGTAGTACTAGGGCAATTGCTATAAATAAACCTAGTAGTGGTATCTTACGAGTTGACATTGTTATTCCCTTTCTTTCAAGTAATTCTCTTAGGCACGTCCATTTGGGCGCGCCAGCATATAAAAAGGTAGGCTATAAGCCTACCCTGATAGTTTATCATTATTTGTGTTGTCTTTCTATCTTTCTAAACTTACAATTCTACTCCATCCCAGCGGCTACTCTAACAGCTGCTTGATGTTTCGAATCTACTTTTCTGTTGCTGTGTAGCTTACTATCTCTAAAGTGTAAGCAGAAATGACCATCAATGCGATTCCCTTTAATAGAATCAAAGTTATAGCCATACCCAAATCCTGCTGAACGATTATATATATACTCGCCTTCAGGTTTGTTTTCAAGACCAGCATGCGGCATACCATTCATAGAAGCAGCAAATACTCTGCCTTCGAAATACACAAGCACAGGACGTCTAACCCATGTATAATCGCCACCCCACAATTGTTTTACAATCTGTGAGTCTGCTGCAGTTAATGTCTCAACATCTGCATGAACGCCACCATAAGCTGCAATCACGTTAAAAGTTGTCCCTGTATAGAAATCTTGAACTGTAAATACAGATTTTCCTTTTGTAATAAGCTCTTGCATATCCGACCAACGAATATACTCGCCAGATCGTTTCTCACCGTTGGATCTACTCACAACCACATTGGTACTTACGTAGCCTAGGGCTTCTAGTTGATCAATTGTGCCTGAACCAACGACACCATCTGGTTCAATGCCGTACTTTTCTTGGAATTTTTTAACACTGTCCTCTGTTACATCACCATAAAATGCAGTGTACTCATCATATGTGAATACGCCTTCGTTTTCTAACGCTTTTTGAAGAGTGATCACATCTGAATGTGACATTCCTTTTTTATACATATCTAAAGATAAGTTGCCTAAAACGCTCGTAACCAATTCAATGGTCTTTGCACGCTCTTCGCTTAAGACATAGCCTAAGTCACTTAATTTGATGATAGATTCACTGCCCAAAACGCCATCCGCTACAAGTCCATATTTTTCTTGGAACCTTACAACCGCTTCTTTTGTCAGCGCACCATAATATGGTGTAAATTCATCAATATCAAGTACATCTTCTTCAACCAGTGCTCGTTGAATAAATTGAATTTCTTCACCTTCCATACCGAGCTTGTACTGATTTTTTTCTAGTACCGAAAATAAATGAAGAGACTCCATTTTTTCCAGTGTCTTCTTGCCTGCAACCCCATCCGCATAAAGACCATGTTTTTCTTGAAAATCTTTAACGGCTGTTTCTGTTTTCTTCCCAAAATAATTTGTTACTTCACCATCTGTATCTGTGTAAACCCCGTCGATCATGAGTGCACGTTGCAAAATTTTAACGTCATTGTGTTCTACGCCTGCTTCATATACATTTAAGTCAAAATAATTTTCTACACCTGCATATGCTTCTCCAGACATTGCTATAAATACAATTGCCGTTATGACTAGCACTTTAAGATATTTGCTCATTCTTAACCCCCATTCGACTTCACTACCTTCACTATATCATCAACAGTAAGCATAATCAAGAATTTATCAAGCGTCTAATGACCACTGAAGCCAGTAAAAGACCTGCTGACGACGGTACGAAAGATGTACTTCCAGGTACCGTTCTCTTTGCGCCCATATCGAGTGATTCCGGTAGAATAGGTTTTAATGGTGCTTCCGTTGAATACACAACTTCAAGTTTTTTGACACCACGTTTTTTTAATTCATAACGCATAACTCTTGCCAAAGGGCAAGTTGATGTTTTATGAATATCTGTAACCGTCAATTTTGATGGATCTAATTTATTGCCTGTACCCATAGATGAAATAATCGGAATGTCATGAGATGTACAGAATTCAATAAGTGCCAATTTAGAAGATACCATATCAATGGCATCTATGACGTAATCATACTCCTGCTGGAAAAATTCTTCTACAGTATCCGGCATGATTTTCTCTGCCCAAGCTTCCACCTCAAGAGATGGATTTATGTCTGCAAGACGCTCTTTTAATACTGCGACTTTTTCTTTTCCTACAGTTGAATGAAGTGCGATTAATTGACGGTTGATGTTCGTGACATCCACCACATCAAAATCCACAATCGTCAGTTTGCCGACGCCTGCTCTTGCAAGTGCCTCCACTGCAAACGATCCTACGCCTCCGACACCGAACACGATTACATGACTGCCTTGAAGACGGTCTATACCTTCCTCTCCAAGCAATAGTTGTGTTCTTATAAATTGTTCTTTACTCATAATTACCCTTTCTGATACAAGTCTTATTTTGCTGCATACAGTGTAATGACATTTTTCATTACGTCAACAGCCTTTTCCATTGATTCTACAACACAGTACTCAAATTTACCATGGAAATTATGCCCACCTGTAAAAATATTAGGTGTTGGAAGACCCATGTAAGATAATCGCGCACCATCTGTACCGCCTCTGATAGCAACAATTTTAGGGTCAACATCAGCGATTTTCATTGCTTCTGTTGCAGTTTCAACGATATGCATTACCGGTAAAATCTTTTCTTCCATATTGTAATAAGAATCTGTCATCTTCATTTCAACTGTGCCAGCACCATATTTATCATTGATAAATTGAACTGCTTTTGTCATTAATTCTTTTTTCTCTTCAAATTTTTCTCTAGAATGATCTCTAATAATATAGAACATTTCTACTTTTGATACATTGCCGGTGAATTCGTCTAGGTGATAAAACCCTTCATATTTTTCCGTGTAACCTGGAATTTCAAATACTGGCAATAAACCATTCAACTCCATACCGATTAACACTGCATTTTTCATTTTATGCTTTGCGCTACCTGGATGAATATTGATACCATTCACAATTAGATCAACTGAAGCCGCATTGAAATTTTCGTATTCCAACTCGCCGACTTCACCACCATCGATTGTATAGGCAAAGTCTGCACCGAATTTCTTTACATCAAATAAATCTGCACCACGTCCGATTTCTTCATCTGGTGTAAATCCAATTTTGATAGGGCCATGCTCATAAGCTGGTGTGTTCACCACAAATTCTGCAAAAGCCATGATTTCAGCAATCCCGGCTTTATTATCTGCACCAAGTAAAGTTGTACCGTCTGTCGTAATAAGTGTCTTGCCTTTATATTGAGGCAATTCCGGGAAATTCTTCGGAGAAAGCACAATGTTCATTTCCTCGTTTAATACAATGTCCCCACCGTCATAGTTTTCTGTAATCGTCGGTTTTACGTCTTCACCACTGAAATCTGGTGCAGTGTCCATATGTGCAATAAAACCAATTGCAGGAATATCTTTATCAAGGTTTGATGGAATTTCAGCCATTACATAACCGTTGTCATCCATATGTGCATTCTCGATCCCCATTGCTTGTAACTCTTCTACAAGTACTTTCCCTAAGTCCAATTGCTTCGCTGTACTTGGACATGTTTCAGATGCCTCATCTGATTGTGTATCCATTACTACATATTTTAAAAATTTCTCTACTACTGTTGTCATTAAAATGCCTCCTTATAATTTGTTATATACTGCATTTGATCTGCTTTTATCAACTTGGCAAAAGCATCTACCAGAGCTTTCACAACTGGCTGGTGAGCAGAATCAAATTGTTGTCCATCAATCACATCTATTGGTAATACATTGTTGGATGTACTGGTCATAAAGCAAGCGTCATACGCCAACAGCTCACTTTCTAGAACATCGTCTTCTTTATAATCAATCTTTAACGCTCCAAGTAACTCAATGACTTTTAACATGGTAATCCCTTTAAGGATCTTATGACCCTGAGATACATGAACGCAATGGTCCTTTAAAAAGAATAGATTGGACCGACTTCCTTCTGTGATAACGCCATCCTTATTCACAAGGGCTATCTCATACACCTCTTGATCACGACGTATTTTTGCTACTGTTTCAGTCAACTGATTATTGATGACTTTTGCATTTGGATTTTGTCTTTCGTGACTCAAGGTCCTGACTTTAACCCCTTGTTCATAATAAGACGCATCTGGATAAAAGGATGGAATATAGTAAGCCATGTATTCATAGGCTAATCCATCAAAATTTCCGATAATGATTTTGATGTTGTTGTTTTTGAAATGACTTCCACTGATAAAGTTACGAAGTTTACTGTCTACTTCGCCAACGATACGTGCGCCATCCTGCTTCATTAAATTGAGTGATTGTATCATCCGCTCTAAATGTTCTTTCCAAAATAGAGGTACGCCGTCTATAATCCGTACGACTTCATAAATCAGCTCACCCTCATAGGTAATCGTAAATGGAAAAGTTCTTGTCATTACTTCATCATTTAATAAAATAGACTCCCCAATACCCTCAATTTGCATATCATCACCTCATTTATCCATTAATCATCTGTCTCATTCCACTCATATTTTACACTTAATTTTGTCATTTGTTATAGATTTTACGGAAAATATATATTCTAGTCACAAAAGCTTCACACAAAAAGTAGCTGAAGCTACATTCTATAACAATGATCTTCCTTTAACTAAAAAAACTCAGCCACCGATTCACTTTCGTGAGGATGACTGAGTTCATATGGGCTATTATTTATGTTCTTCTGCTTCTTCTATATGTGTTTTGTGACGCTTTGCCAACATAATGATACCTACAATAGAAAGTCCTGTAAAAATCAAGTACTGACCATTTCGCATCAATACAGTACCTAAAGCACAATTCATTACTCGGGCATTCGTTACAAAAGTCAACACCATACACATGACGTTCATCATTGCTATAATTGACAAAATGCCTATACCAATTGTCGTAAATGATCTTCTCATAATTTTCCCCCAAGTAATTTCTGTCCACTATGATAATAACAAATTTTAGGAGGGAATAATATTATGAAAGTATTAAGATTTATAATATCTTTCTTATCTAATTCTTAAGTTTTTTGGTTACTCGTTGCGGATAGCTTCAAGGGCACTTAATTTCATAGCGCGTCTCGCAGGATAATATCCGGACACAACACCTACAACCGTTGCAAATACAAGTGAAAGTCCTGAAAGCCAAACCGGAATAACCGACATGATACGTTCAGCATCTCCCCAGTACATACCACTACCCATGATATCAAAGCCGGATGAATTCAGTAGATAGGAAATACCATAACTAAAAGCTAGCCCTAATAGGCCACCAAAAAATCCAAGTATCCCTGATTCAAACAAGAACAGCCTCTTAATATCTCTCAGCTCTGCACCAAGAACTTTCATGACACCAATCTCTTTTGTTCGTTCATAAATGGACATCACCATCGTATTGGTGATGCCGATCGCCGCTACAAAAAGAGAGACCGCACCAATGGCACCAAGCACTGCTCGCAGGCCTGCCGATTGTTCTTTCATATTCACAAGAATATCCGACAAACTCCACGCTTCAAAACCCATTTCTTTTAATTGCTCCTGGATATCAGGGATTTTATCGATATCCATCACTTTGACTTTTACTGTCTCATAATCATTTTTATCATCATCACGACGGCTACTATTACCGTTGCGCTTGTTTTGCTTTTCTTGATCTTTTTTGATTTTCTTCAGATCTTCAACATCCATATAAATGTTCCAGTCGTATTCATTATCAGTTCTTTCTAGAACCCCAACGGCTTTGACATTCGTACCACGAGCGCTTTCATCACGATCATTTACTAAGCTTAACCGAGCCGACATAACGTCAACTTCCTTGGTATCACGCCAATTTCTTGATCGTGGATTTCTGAACTCCTCTGTAGTCGTCGCACCAAACAGCAAGCCGTTTTTAGGAAAACTCTCGGGCAATTCACCCTCCGAAAGCTTAAAATCATACTCCGACAAGAGAGACATGTCGATGCCCGTCAAGTTGGCATAGGATACATAACGACCAGCCTTCATTTGTCCCCAATAACGCATTTCCGGCATCACAGCATCTATACCTTCGATATGTTTCATCTGCTCTACAGTTTTTTCCGTTAAAAATGCTTGTTTGGTATTACGTACCATATCTTCAGTCTCTGGATCATAGGAATAATCACCTTTGGGACGAACCTCAATCAGATTTAAGCTCCCCATGTCTTCTAAAGATTTTTCGAAGTTTACGTTCATGGCAATCCCAAGGGAGACCATAATGACAATGGAGGCAGTTCCTATGATAACGCCAAGAATAGTTAAAAACGTTCGCGCTTTTCGACGCCAAAGATTTTTAAGACCCATTGAGATAAGGTCAATACTATTCATCGTCGTCCTCCCACTCTTCTAATTGTTTTGCTTTTTTCTTTTTACGATACCAAACAACGCCAGCGACAATGCCCATTACGACAAATATGCCAACAGCCGTTTTCCAATCTGACTTTGGTGCTTCTTCATCTCCTGGGAACTCACCCTCTGGGAATTCTCCCGAAAAATCACCTTCGGAGAAATCACCCATGTCTCCTGCAGCGCTAACAAAGAAGTTAATCTCTTGTTCTACTTTCTCGATATTGCCAAGGGCATCCTCATATTCAAAGATCATTTTCCCTACAGCTTCGCCCTCTTCTTCCGGGATTACAGTTGCCGAAAAGTATTCACTTCTACCACTATCAAAATTACCTACAAAATAGTTTGATCCTTGTACTTGGAAGTTCCCTTCAAGTTTTACCATCATGTTGTACATCGTCGATTTACCCATGTTGAAGAATTCCATTTCAATATCCGATGGCACACCTGCCATTGCATCATATGGAATCATCGGTTCGGATAACTCTAAACGGACTGGTTGTGATACTTGAATCCCCAACTTCTCAACTTCCTTATAAGGTTGTTCCTGAGAATCGTAAGCATTACCTTCTCCATCTTCATACTCCATTGTAAGGGTTAAATTGTAGACCTTAACCGATGCATCCATTTTTGTTTTGAATTTTAGAGGAATCGTTTTAATTTCTTGACGGCCAAGGTATTCAACAAAGAAGGAACTCGAGCTGTCAACAGGACTGAATACCCCATCATCTGATTCCATTGTTACTTTAATATTTTTAATAACATCATCTGTACTCGTATTGAATAAGTCCACATTAAGAACGAATTCCTGGCCTGCCATTGCGACATCCGCTTCTTCAAGGGCGTAGTTCTTAACGATTATTTTAGGACGGCCAAGGCCACTTTTTCCATCGACCATCACGCCACAATATTCTTCAAATGTGCTTTTGTCATCACTTGTGGCATCTGCGTAATATTCCAATACAACATAAAAATCATTAAACTTCGTTTTGGCGTCATTCTTCGCCATGAAGTCAAAACTAAAAGATTCCACTTCACTGTTCTTCAAGTTCTTGATAATTTTCTTTGGTGAAGTCTTAGGAATAAAATCATCAGGATAACGGATGCTGACCATTACCTTTTCCGCTTCTACTTGGCTGATATTCTTAACATCAAATGCGATGGTCAAGTCTTCACCAGCAGTTACATCTGTTTTGTTTGTTAAGTTTTCCACTGCCAATTCAATGGCTGCACTGTCCTTGCCATCTACAGGAATATACACCATGGATTCTGTTTTGTATTCTTTACCTTGTTCATCCGTATACTCAATTGTTGCCGTCAATTCATACGTGTCACTCTTTGCCTTTGGTGACGCTGCAATGTTGTAATATACAGCTGCTTGTTCACTGCCAGCCACACTTGCAACAGTCTTTGAATTAATGTCATTAATCAGACGTACACCATCTTTATCAAAGCCCGAAAGAGTAATTTTCGCATTGTATGCTGCGATCGTTCCTCTGTTTTCAAGGGTCAATAACATGGCGTCGTCTACACCAGCTACTAAAGCATCCTCGACAAATTGGTACTTCGTCACGCCTAACGTTGGCTCTATTTCATTGTTTACAATCTTAATATAATAAGTTGACGTCGAACTGAAGGGATCTTTGTGCACGTTGGTATAGGTAAATTCCAGTTCGATCGGATAAATCTTGTTTTGTGCCGTCGGCGCTACCTGCACCTTGATTTCCGCATTTTCTATCTTTGTATGACGTAGGTAATTGATGTTATCCGTATACGTCGCTTTGTCCATGATGAAGGGCAGCTTGTCAGGTTCTGTCGTAATCTTGATCATCACGTCTTTGGCTGTGTCCTTCGATAAGTTTTCCAGTGGAATTTCAAGTGTCACCATTTCTCCAGCTGTAAACACAGGAATTTCAGTGTTTGACGCCACTGTTACAAGAGGCTTGTATTTGCCTGTATTGGTGATTTCGTCATCATCTTCTTCAGCTTCGGAAATAATTCTGTAAAGACTGTTGGTAAACGTACTACCACCATCTTCCCATTCAACAATCAACTCTAATTGATTACCAGTAGTTAATTTTTCCAAACTTAATGGAACTGTAATCACCCAATTTGATCCATCTGCTGTCCATACACCAGTAACATCCTCGTAGGCTTTGTCTATTATTTGAAAATTACTTGAATTTACTTTCACTCTAATATCCGTAAGGGTTGTCGGATCTTCCTTTGCTTTTAAATCCACACTATATGTAAATGTATCTCCTTTATCAATGCCACTTGAATTGGTACTCGCCCCTTCAATCAAAATGTCTCCTGCCGCCGCAAACCCCACCGGTCCCACAGCGGTCATGCCGATCAGCATTACAAACACCATAACCAAACACATTATTCTACTCTTCATTATGTACATACCTCCTGATATCGTCTGTCTTTATTTCTATTTTTTCTATGTTGCCGTCTAGGATATAGACAACTTTGTCTGCGTATTTTGCTATTTCCTGATCATGAGTTACGATGACAAATGTTTGTTCACGGTCGCGCACCATCTTTAGCATCATCTGCATAACTTCTTCTGATGTTCTTGAATCCAGGTTTCCCGTTGGCTCATCGGCAAATATAATTGCAGGCGTTCCTACAAAGGCTCTGGCGATCCCAACACGTTGTTGCTGTCCACCACTCATTTGTGTTGGCTTGTGATGTAGATGCTTTTTAAGACCAACCGCTTTAAGCAGGCCTCTTGCTTCCTTTTCTCTAGGTTCTTTGTGAATTCGCCTGAACGTCAGTGGCAGGCTCACGTTTTCCACTGCCGTCAATGTCGGAATCAGGTTGTATGATTGAAAAATGAAGCCGACATATTTCTGACGGAATTTCGCCAATTCTTTTTCATTCATTTTGCTGATGGCTTTTTTCTTGATTTTGATAACCCCTTTTGTGGGTTTTTCAAGCCCGGCCATCAAATTTAGCAATGTCGATTTTCCTGAACCTGAGGTTCCAAGAAAACAACAGACTTCTCCCTTATTTATATCCAAAGTAATGGAATTAAGGGCAACCACCTTTTCAGATCCTACACGATATACTTTTCTTACGCCTTCAATTTGAATCATTGCTTCGTCTATGGTTGTCACCTCCACTATTTATTCTCCAGGTCAAAAATTATCACATAATTATGTACTCTGTGTGTACACACTCTACTTTGATAGTACTGTATTCACTTTTAGGATGCAAATTATAAAAGTATTAAGCTTTACACAGAACATACGTTCGGTATATAATAACAGTATCTCATTACTAAGGAAGTGAACAGTATGTCTAAAATCGTCTTTCACGTAGACGTCAATTCAGCTTTTCTCTCATGGGAAGCTGTTTATAAATTACAACAAGGGGAATCTCTTGATTTGAGAACGATTCCTTCTGCCGTTGGCGGTGACCCTAAAAAACGGAGCGGTATCATTCTCGCGAAATCCATACCGGCAAAGAAGTACGACATTCAGACAGCGGAAACCTTGGTATCCGCTTTCAAGAAATGTCCAACGCTTACAATTGTGCCCCCGACCTATGGCCTTTATACGAAGTGCAGCAAAGCCTTTGTAGATATTTTGAAAGAGTATTCGCCTCAAGTGGACCGTTTTTCTATTGATGAATGTTTTCTCAACTTTTCCGATATGAAATGTTTTGAAAAAGATCCTATTCAAGTGGCTCACGAAATTCGTGAACGTATCTACCGAGAACTTGGCTTCACAGTTAACGTCGGTGTTTCAGAAAATAAATTGCTGGCAAAAGTTGCCTCGGATTTTCAAAAGCCCAATCGAGTCCATACCCTTTTTAAGCATGAGTTGGCTGAAAAAATGTGGCCTCTTCCAGTAGGCGACCTTTTTATGGTTGGACGAGCAACAGAACCGAAACTTCATCGCATGGGCATTTATACGATTGGAGATCTAGCCAGGGCTGATCGACATCTCGTTGAGTTTCAATTGAAAAAACATGGCGCCATGGTATGGCACTTTGCCAACGGTATTGACGATTCCGGTTTTTGGACGACAAAACGGGATGATATTAAAGGAATTGGCAACTCTACAACCACCCCAAAGGATGTGGAGAGTGCAGAAATCGCTTATATGTATCTTCTCGCCATTTCAGAAATGGTGGGCATGCGTTTAAGAGAAAAGAATAGAACTTGTGGTCTTATCTCTGTATCTCTTCGAACATCTGAATTCCATAACGTGTCTCATCAGCGTCAATTGTCTTTTCAAACATGTTCCACACAAATGATTTATGAAATTTCCAAACAACTTTTCGATACGCTTTGGAAAGGAGATGCCATTCGTCATATTGGCATTCGCTTGTCGGATTTACACCTAGACAATAGTCGCCAAACCTCCTTTTTCGATCCCGTTACCATTGAACGCGACGAAACACTGGACAAGGCTATCGACGGCCTTAGAAAACGTTTTGGAAAAACAGCCATCACAAGAGGCAAGTTTCTTCACACCAAAATATCCCCCGTTATTGGTGGTGTTGGTGCAGACGATTATACAATGATGAAAAGTTATCTTTAAGAGGATGAACAGCGAGCAACGCATGCGGGTTTCTCTGCTCGCGTTAGGCGAGCAATATGCCAGTAGATAAGACGGACCATATGAGAATGCATTCTCATATGGTCCGTCTTATCTACTGGCATGCTGTTCTTATTTATCACGAAAAAAATTGCACAGGAAACATTATATTTCCCGTGCAAACTTTTAGAATTTTCAAACTTCTCGCTATTTTAATTTAACATCAGTGATGAAGATACCTTCAATAGTTCCCTGAATGCGGATCGGCACTGCTACCGAAACACAATACTCATCCGTGATCATTGAAATGTAAGGTTCTGT
>Ga0070725_10000320_pt1 | contig 35404 bp, 36 predicted proteins | sample tdDd002_FD_69781 | JGI IMG/M metagenome (GOLD analysis project Ga0070725, IMG submission 69781) | Marine sediment microbial communities from the Atlantic coast under amendment with organic carbon and nitrate - tdDd00.2 | ecosystem: Environmental > Aquatic > Marine > Coastal > Sediment | place... | reverse complement strand
AGCCCCGCGGATTTTGCGACGGTGCTGACCTGCCTGATAAAGTTATGCGTTCCCGCCTGTGCGCTTTGGCGTAGGCTGTCCTCAAGATAAAAACGCAGGATTTTCTGCTCGCTCATGGAGCACAGGCTATCCCTCGTCCGGCCCACAGACAAGCGCAACACTTGTGCGCCGCGACGCGAGGTTCCATATAGGCCAGCAAGCAAACGGAGGACGCAATGGCGGACGAACAATTCCCCGGATGGCACGGCACCACGATTATTGGTGTGAAAAAGGGTGGGCAAGTCGTGATTGCTGGCGACGGCCAGGTTTCCCTGGGTCAAACCGTGATCAAGGGCACCGCCCGCAAGGTCCGGCGGCTATCTCCTGGTGGGTATGGCGTGGTGGCTGGCTTTGCTGGCTCGACCGCCGATGCTTTTACGCTGCTCGAACGGCTGGAGGTAAAGCTGGAGGCGACGCCAGGACAACTGGCCCGCGCAAGCGTCGAGCTGGCCAAAGACTGGCGTACGGATAAATACCTTCAAAAGCTGGAAGCAATGCTGATCGTCACCGACGGAGAAGATCTCTTTGTCATCACTGGCGCCGGCGATGTGCTGGAACCTGAACATAACGTAGCTGCCATCGGTTCCGGCGGAAATTTTGCGCTGGCAGCAGCGCGCGCCATGATGGAGACCGATCAGCCCGCCGAAGACATTGCACGCAAAGCTATGGCTATCGCCGCCGACATCTGCGTCTACACGAACGGCAACCTGACCGTAGAGAGCATCTCGAAATGACCGACTTGACCCCCCGTGAAATCGTCAGTGAGCTGGACCGCTTTATCATTGGCCAGCAGGACGCCAAACGCGCCGTCGCCGTTGCCCTGCGAAACCGCTGGCGCCGTAAACAGCTTAGCGATGATCTGCGCGACGAGGTGTATCCCAAAAACATCCTGATGATCGGGCCCACCGGCGTTGGCAAAACCGAAATCAGCCGCCGCCTGGCCAAACTTGCTCGCGCGCCCTTTATCAAGGTCGAGGCCACCAAGTTCACCGAGGTCGGATATGTCGGCCGAGACGTTGAGCAGATCATTCGCGATCTGGTGGACAGCTCGATCGCCATGACACGTGAACACATGCGCGACGACGTCAAAGCCAAGGCCTATGACGCCGCCGAAAACCGTGTGATCGAGGCTCTGGCCGGAACAGACGCCCGCGAAGGCACCCGCGAGATGTTCCGCAAGAAACTTCAGAGCGGCGAACTGGATGGTACCGTGATCGAACTGGATGTCGCTGACAGCTCGAATCCGATGCAGTCGATGGATATTCCAGGTCAGCCCGGCGGCCAGATGGGCATGATGAATCTGGGCGATATCTTCGGCAAAGCCTTTGGCGGACGCACCGTTCGACGCAAAATGACCATCGCCGAAAGCTATGAAGTGCTGATCGCCGAAGAGGCAGACAAACTGCTGGATGACGAGACCGTCACCCGCGCCGCCGTGACAGCGGTTGAGCAGAATGGCATCGTGTTTTTGGATGAAATCGACAAAGTTTGCGCGCGTTCTGATGCGCGGGGCGCCGATGTCAGCCGCGAGGGCGTTCAGCGTGACTTGCTCCCGCTGATCGAAGGCACCACCGTCAGCACTAAATACGGGCCCGTAAAAACCGACCACGTCCTGTTCATTGCTTCAGGAGCATTTCATATCGCTAAGCCCTCGGATTTGTTGCCGGAATTACAGGGGCGCCTACCGATCCGGGTCGAGCTTAAGGCGCTGACCGAAGACGACTTTGTGCGAATTTTGACTGAAACAGACAATGCACTGACTCGGCAGTATACCGCTTTGATGCAAACCGAAGAGGTGGTGGTCACCTTTACCACGGACGGAATCGCTGCGTTGGCTAAGATCGCCGCCGAGGTAAACCAGACCATCGAAAACATCGGGGCGCGGCGTCTATACACCGTGATGGAGCGAGTTTTCGAAGAACTCTCCTTTGGTGCGCCGGATCGTGCGGGCCAAGCAGTCACGGTGGATGCAGACTTTGTGCAACAGAACCTGGGCGAGCTGATGAAATCAGCCGATATCAGCCGCTATGTGCTCTAGTCTCTAGGAAATATCACGGGTAACGTCCCGCCAAAAGTGGGGCGTTTTGTGAAGCTGTTTTTTCGTATTTTTATCATCCTGGCTCTGGTCGCTGCATGTAGCGACCGGACCCGCGTTATCGTGGATGCCGACGCGCCCTTGGTGGGAAAGCCGTACAAAACCTATGTCGCTACGCTGCGCACCCGGACAGATGATGGGTGGTTCACCGGAGATCGCGCCCAAGAGCTGGATTTCGTGGATGTCGATGTCACCATCCCCCCCGGGCACGACGGCGGTAAAATCCGATACAATCACCACGTCGCGCAGCCAAACACCTATTTCACCTTTACGCACCGTACTGATTACGCCGATGATCGGGCGTTTTCCGGGGCGATTAAAAAGGCTCTGATCCAGCAAAAACCGGGCGAGCGAGACGTGATGCTGTATGTTCACGGCTATAATAACAGCTTCTCGGACGGGGTGTTTCGCACTGTTCAGTTGATGCACGATTTCAAGCTACCGGGCATTGGCGTGCATTATTCCTGGCCCAGCGCCGCGCATCCCCTTGGCTATACCTACGACCGGGACAGCGTGCTGTATGCCCGCGATGGTCTAGAGCAAATGCTGCGGCAAATCAGCAAGGCCGGACCAGACCGCATTATTCTGGTTGGGCACTCCTTGGGCTCGATGTTGGTAATGGAGACCCTAAGGCAGATCGAAATCCGCGACCCCAAGTGGGCCAAGCGGCATCTGGGCGGGGTGATTCTGGTTTCGCCGGATCTGGATATTGATGTGTTCAAGAAGCAATCGTCGCGGATCGCGGGCCTGCCTGAACCGTTCGTGATTTTTGTTTCCAAGAAGGATAGGGCGCTGCAACTCTCCTCGCGGGTCAACGGAGACAAGGCCCGGCTGGGAATTTTGGACGATGCGTCTCAGCTCAGCGAACTGCCTGTTACAGTCGTTGATGTGTCCGAATTCGCCAAAAGCTCGGCTGATCGGCATTTTACCGTAGGCACATCGCCTGTGTTGATCGAATTCTTGCGGAAAAGCACGGAATTCAGCACAACCTTCAATCGGGATGCGGGGGGACGGACTGGGATTCTGCCGGGCACAGCAATTACCGTTCAGAATGCGACCAAGCTGATCCTGTCGCCTCTACTACTCAGAAATTAGCGCTGACGTTTCAGGTAAACATAGTAAGCGCCGCCACCGCCGTGGCTGATATGTGCTTGCGTTACCTGTAGTACCACGGCACTTAGCGGCGGCATCGACAGCCATTGCGGTACGTTATGTTTCAGCACACCACGACGTACGGGGATGGGGCCGTCATCCTCTTTGGTTTTGCCTTTGCCGGTAATGACCAGCACCAGACGTGCCCCTTCGGAATGCGCACGCAGAACAAACCGTAGCAGGGCAGGGTGGGCGCGCTCCATCGTCATACCGTGCAGGTCAATACGCCGCTCCGGGGCCAGCTTTCCACGCTTCATGCGCGCAAAGCTCTTCTTGTCCATCCGCAAAGCGGCGGCGTTCAAACGCTCGGAAAGCCCGGGCTGCAAGTCATGCGGCAGTTTTTGAATTGGCGAGGATTGCCCGACAGAGAAACTGGGCTGGTGCGCCTTTGGCGTTTTGTGCGGGCGATGCTTGGGTTTGGGCAAGTCTGTGTTGGGGCGTTCAGGGTGCAGGCGCGCGGTAGTTTCGGACACCTTGCGCCACAGCTCAATCTCTTCTTCTGTCAGCTTTCGGCGCGTCACTGCTCGGCCTCCGGCAAAAGAGCAAAGGCACGCTGAATCGGAAGCAGCACCAACATCCGTCCCGGATCTTTTAACTTGCCGGCGGCGCGTCCAGCGGTATCTCCGGTGCCAAAGAACACATCGGCTCGCTGTGCACCCTTGATCGCCGAACCCGTGTCCTGGGCTACCATCAGGCGGCGTATCGGATTTTCTCCGTCTTTCTCCAACCAAACGGGCGCACCGAGGGGCGTAAACCTCGGATCAACAGCAACCGAGCGCATATCTGTAATCGAGCGGTTCATCGCGCCCAGCGGGCCTTTGTCGGCTGGTACCTGGTTTACGGTCCTGAAAAACACATACGAAGGATTGTGGCGCAGCAGCTCCAGCCCATCGACTGGGTTTCGACGAACCCAATTCTTGATCACTTGTGCGGAAACCTGGTGTGGGCGATAGATACCCCGCCGGATCAGCTCGACTCCAATCGAACGATATGGATGACCGTTCGCCCCGCCATAGCCAACCCGAATATGGCGCCCATCAGGCAGTCGAATACGGCCAGATCCCTGAACCTGAAGGAAAAACAGCTCGACCGGATCATCGACCCAAGCAATTTCAAGCCCGCGCCCCTTCATCACATCCGTGGTCTCGATCTCGCGGCGCGACACCCAGACGGACGTTCCTCGTGCCTCCCGCGGAAGCCGGTAAACAGGGAACCGATAGCGGCCATCCGGTGCGGTGGCGCCATCCAATTCAGGCTCAAAATATCCTGTAAAGAGAGCAGGCGCCCCATCTTGGATAAGGACAGGGCGAAAAAACAATTCGAAAAAAGATTTGGGGCTAACGATATTCTGGGCCACCGCACACAGCGAGGCCCAGTCTGGATCGTCCATATCGGGGCAAGTATTTAGGAAAACCTCAAGCGCAGCAGCATGATCGTCTTGCTCCCAACCTTCCAGATCATTGAAATCCAGAATCTTATAGGTCGCGTCTTCTGAATGCGCTGATCCCGCCATACAAAGCCCCAGCGCTGCTGCTATCAGCGCCCGGATCATCCGCCCGTGGCAACAAGTTGCCAGTTTGGATCATCCGCTCCCATCGTGCGGGCAAACGTCCAAACGTCGCGCTGTTTCTTGGGCGTGTTGGGGTTCCCCTCGATGATCTCTCCGGCGCTATCGCGCACGGCCGAAACCAGCTCTCCGACAAAGCGGACTGTGATTTCCGCAACATTGCCACCCAGAAGCTCGGCCTCGGCCAGAGATGTTTCGCGCACACCCATGAACTCTGCCTCGACGGTCAGGCCTTGCTCGGCGCGCGCCTCTACAACCTGAGCAAAAGTTTGATAGACCTCTTCCGACAGGAACGGCTTGATTTCAGCCAGATCTCCGCGCTCAAAGCCCATAAGGATCATCTCATAGGCACCACGCGCGCCTTGTAGAAACTCGTTGACGCTAAAATTCGGTTCAAGCCGCTTCATGTTCGACAAAGCAAGCGCCGAGTCAGAACCCTCTTCGGTGTGGTCGGTGATATCTCTGTCGGGACCGCCTTCGATCACGGCCAAATCAGGACGACGCGATGCCGTCTCTTCTTGTTGGGGCTGCGCGGGTTTTTCGAACCCGTCGCGCGTTCCCAACACGTTTTTGAGCCGCAGAATAAGGAAAACTGCGATGCCGGCCAGAACCAGAAGCTGTAAAATGGGCGAGTTCATAAGATCCTCTTGATCAGGGGGGCATTTAAACCTGTGACACTCGACCTTATGTAGGTGCTACCGTCGGCCAAGTCCACCGCACGGGTACGAAAGGAGAGCATGTTCATGTGGCTGTTGATCGCATTTGTCGCGGTTCCGATCATCGAGATCGCCCTGTTTATTCAGGTCGGAGGATTGATTGGCACGTGGCCCACGTTGGGAATTGTCCTGCTGACGGCTATTTTGGGGACCTCTCTGGTGCGGACCCAAGGTCGTATGGCGCTTGGAAATTTGCAGCGTAGCTTCTCAGAGCTTGATGACCCCACCGAACCGCTTGCACATGGCGCCATGGTTTTGGTCTCTGGTGTGCTGCTGCTGACGCCAGGGTTTTTCACGGATGCGATGGGCTTTGCACTGTTGGTCCCATCCGTCCGATCCGCCGTTTTTCACTATCTCCGCAAGCGCGTCAAAGTGCAGAGCTTCAGCATGGGCGGACCCCAAACCCGGTCTGCCCAATATGATCCGAACACGATTGACGGCGAATTTCATGAAATTGACCCGGAAAACCGTACGACTCATCAGCCATCAGGCTGGACCAAGCATTGAGGGCTTGAATCCATCCTGATACACATCCGGCAAGATTTCAATTCTGGAGACTAATATGACCGAGAATGCCGCCGCTGCGCCGCAACTCAAACTGAACGTTTTGAATCAGTTCGTCCGTGACCTGTCGTTCGAGAATATCCTCGCCCAGAAAGGCACCAACGGCGAAGTTGTTCCTGCGATCAACGTGCAGGTGAACCTGGACGCCAAAAAACGTTCGGCCGAAAACCAATTCGAAGTGGCTATCAAGCTGAACGTCGAATCCGCCTCGAAAGAAGATGGCGAAAAGCTGTTCATTCTAGAGGTCGACTATGTTGGTCTTTTCCATATCGAAGGTGTTCCCGAAGACCAGATGCACCCCTTCTTGCTGATCGAATGCCCGCGCATTCTGTTCCCGTTCCTGCGCCGCGTCGTCAGCGACGTTACCCGCGACGGTGGCTTCCCGCCGCTGAACCTGGAAACGATCGACTTTGTTGCGCTGTACCGCAATGAAATCGCACGTCGCCAGGCGGAACAGCAGGCTCAGAACGCGCCTCTGTCCTAAGCCGTCAGCTTTTTCCACAATGCGCCGTCGCCGATTTGGTCCACCAGGGCTTCATGGGCGGCGGCTTCTTCTTTGCTGATACGTGGCGGTAGCGGGGCAGGGCGGGGAAAAGACCGCCAGTCCGAGGTATCTTTGACCTCTGATTTCTTGCTAGGCGTCGCGGCGCCTAGCACTAGGTCAGGCTGACGCCCGCCGATCAGTTCTAGATACACTTCGGCCAAGATTTCCGAGTCCAGAAGAGCGCCGTGCAAAGACCGGTTCGAGTTATCAATGGCAAAGCGTCGGCATAATGCGTCCAGCGTTGCCGGAGACCCCGGAAATTTCTGCCGTGCCATGGCCAACGTATCCACTGCCCGGTCCATGGGGATTTTTTGCAACCCCATTTGATCTAGTTCCGCATTTAGGAACTTCATATCAAAGCTAGCGTTGTGGATGACCAGCTTTGCGGTGCCGATGAACTCCTGAAAATCCCTACCGACTTTGGCAAAAACGGGCTTATCCAGCAGTGTTACCTCGCCTTCACGAGCGTCGCGGGGCGGCTCCAGAATATCTGGGCCGATTCCATGGACGCCAAAAGCCTCGTTCGGCATGCCGCGTTCGGGGTTGATGTAGACATGAAACGTCTCGCCTGTAGGCATATGGTTGAAAAGCTCGACACAGCCGATTTCGACAATACGATCACCACGGAACGGATCGAACCCTGTTGTCTCAGTATCCAGTACGATCTCACGCATGTTTCAGCCTTTTCCGTATATCCGCCAAGATGGCTTGAACCTGCTCTGTCGCGTGTATCAGCGTATCTGTGATCACCAGGTAATCTGCACGAGCGCGCTTTTCCGCATCTGGCATCTGCTTGGATTTGATTGCAAGAAACTGGTCCTCGGTCATGGTTCCACGTGCCAGAACACGCTTTTTCTGGGTGTCTTCTGGCACTGAAACGACCAAGACAGCGTCCATTGCCGCATCACCACCCGTTTCAAACATCAAAGGTACGTCGAAAACCAAAATATCCGCCTGCGCCTCGGCGGCAAAGGCGGCTCTGTCCGCGGCCACCAAAGGATGAACAATGGTTTCGATAACCCGAAGCGCCGACGGATCTGCCGCAATAATCTGTTTCAAAACCTCACGTGATACAGCACCGTCCACAATAGCCTGCGGAAAGGATGCCCCCATCGGCGTAACAGCGCTGCCGCCTTTGGCATATAAACGATGGACAGCAGCATCCGCGTCCCAGACAGCGCAACCCTCGTCAGCCAAAAGTTTAGCCGTAGTGGATTTCCCCATTCCGATTGAACCCGTCAGCCCCAGTTTGAAACTCATCCCAGTATGACCTTACGTGTTTGCTCGTCCACCTCGGGGCGGCGGCCAAACCAGCGTTCAAACCCCGGAACAGCCTGATAGATCAGCATTCCCAAGCCATCGACGGTTCTGCATCCAACTTCCTCTGCCACCTGAAGTAGACGTGTTTTCAAGGGGCTATAAACGATGTCAGTGACAACTGCCTCTTTTTGCAGACCATCCAGAGGAATGCGCAGTTCCGGTTTCCCTGTCATGCCAAGTGCAGTGGTATTCACGACAAGCGCTGCTTCCTCTAGTACGTTGCCAGCCTGCACCCAATCGACAACGCGGATACGAGTGCCAAATTCCTGTTGAAGCGCCTCTGCCCGCAGACGTGTCCTGTTGGTAAGAATGATTTCCGGCACGCCTTCGCTCAACAAAGCAGTCAAGATCGCTCGTGCAGCCCCGCCAGCCCCAAGTACCACTGCTGGACCGGCAGACGGCTCCCAATCTTGGGCACCTTTCTTCAGGTTTTCAATGAATCCATAGCCATCTGTATTGTCAGCGTGAATTTTACCATCTTCTCGGAAAATCAAGGTGTTAGCGGCCCCGATTAGCGTCGCCCGGTCCGATATCTGATCAGCGATTTCCAGCGCCGCCTCTTTATGCGGGACAGTAATGTTCGCACCAACGAATCCAGCCTTTGGTAAGGTGCGCAAAACAGTTTCCAGATTGTCGGGCGTAACCTCCATCGGAACATAGAATCCTGGCAGCTCGTACTTCTTTAGCCAGTGACCATGCAGCTTGGGTGATTTCGAATGCCCGATCGGAGACCCGATCACACCAGCTAATGGGATCTGCTGTGTACTCATGATTGCAATTCTCCACGCACAGTCAGGTAATTTAGCACTTCCAACAGGGGCAGCCCCAGCACATTAAAGTAGTCCCCATCCACGCGAGAAAACAAGCGAATGCCCTCTTCTTCAAGCTTATACGCACCGACACAGTAAGATATTCCCGGCCAGTTCCGATCCAGATAGCCATCCAGATACGCATCCGAAAAATCGCGCATCCGTAGCCGCACTTGTCCAATATGCCGCCAGATCGGTTTCCCATTCTCGCAAATCACCGCCGCGGACAGCAGCATGTGGCGTTGCCCTCGCAGGATTTGCAGCTGATGCCGCGCATCATCTTTGTCTCTGGGCTTGGACAGGATCTTACCCTCCAGATCCAGCACCTGATCGCAGCCCAGAACCAACGCATCCGGGTTCTTTTCGCTGACTTTCATGGCTTTCATTTCTGCAAGGGTATCGGCCACGTCCCGTGGCTTGGCTTGCTCGGCTTCAAGTGAGGCACGAACCATTTCTTCGTCGATTCGGGACTTTTGAATCTGGACAGAAACACCCGCATTCAAGAGCAACTTCTGACGAATTTCTGACGCGGACGCCAAAATCAGCTTCTGCGGCATGTGGATAACCTCGTGGATGACGTTAAGAACTTCTTAGGGAAGGAATGCGAACAAGTCACCGTGATTTGGTGCCACTCTAACCTTCCACATTTTCCCAGGCGCTTTGTCTCAGGTTTTCCCCATGAGGAAAAGGATAACTGTTCAGACGTGGATAGCCTTGGTTATCTTGCTTTCATACATAATTTATCCACATATTTAAATCGTCAAAATTCGTTTTATCCCGTTGTTTTTAAATATATAAATTCTTCTTCAAGCCATCGGCTCACCGCTTTTCCCTAGCTTTACCCACATCGCCATATTTTGCTGGATAACTCGGCGGATAACTCAGTAATCCCAAGAAAATGCTCTTCCATAAACATCATCATCTTTTCTTTCTTTATATATTTATTAAGAGGTACTGAGAGACCAAGCTTGGAAATCAAGAGATTGTCCTAGGAATTGACTTAGGTGCTTGGGACACGTATCTAACCCAACAGACCCCCGTCCGGGGGACCTGACTTCCACATAAAATAAGATCGCGAGCCCCCTGGGGCCGATCAAGGTGTATTCCATGACCGAGCAACGCTTGAACCTGTATGATCTCAAGGCGAAAAGTCCCAAGGATCTTCTGTCCATGGCAGAAGAGCTGGAGATCGAGAACGCCTCGACCATGCGCAAGGGCGAGATGATGTTCCAGATCCTGCGGGAAATGGCAGACGAAGGCTGGGTCATCGGTGGCGACGGTGTTCTGGAAGTCTTGCAAGACGGTTTTGGTTTTCTTCGCTCGCCAGAAGCGAACTATCTACCTGGTCCCGATGACATCTATGTTTCGCCCGAGATGATCCGCCAGCACTCTCTGCGGACAGGTGATACCATTGAGGGGCTCATGAAAGCCCCCGAGGAGAGCGAGAGATACTTTGCGCTGACCAAGGTAACCCAAATCAACTTTGAGGACCCTGAGAGGGCGCGCCACAAGATTGCATTTGATAACCTGACGCCTTTGTATCCAGACGAGCGCCTTAAAATGGAGGTCGAAGATCCCACGATCAAGGATCGGTCAGCGCGTATCATCGACCTGGTTGCGCCAATCGGTAAGGGCCAGCGTGCTTTGATCGTTGCACCGCCACGGACCGGTAAGACAGTTCTGTTGCAGAATATCGCGAACTCGATCGAGACGAACCACCCCGAATGCTATCTGATCGTTCTTCTGATCGACGAGCGTCCAGAAGAGGTGACAGATATGCAGCGCTCGGTGAAGGGCGAGGTGATCTCTTCGACCTTCGACGAACCGGCCACCCGTCACGTTGGGGTTTCGGAAATGGTCATCGAAAAAGCCAAGCGATTGGTCGAACATAAACGAGATGTTGTTATCCTTTTGGATTCCATCACAAGGCTTGGTAGAGCTTTCAACACTGTTGTACCCTCCTCGGGTAAGGTTTTGACGGGTGGTGTTGACGCCAACGCCTTGCAACGCCCCAAGCGTTTCTTTGGTGCTGCGCGGAATGTCGAAGAGGGTGGATCGCTGACAATTATTGCCACCGCTCTGATTGATACCGGATCGCGGATGGACGAAGTTATCTTTGAGGAATTCAAAGGTACTGGTAACTGTGAGATTGTTTTGGATCGAAAAGTTGCTGATAAGCGGGTCTTCCCGGCGATGGACATCCTGAAATCTGGCACCCGGAAAGAGGATCTTCTGGTTGATGCGCGCGACTTGCAGAAAACCTTTGTCCTACGTCGAATCCTGAATCCGATGGGCACCACGGATGCGATTGAATTCCTGATATCGAAGTTGAAGCAAACCAAGACCAACGGCGAGTTTTTTGACTCTATGAACGCCTAAACAGGCGACCAGAGGACGGAAAATATGGACACGATTTTCGCCCTTGCCACGGCTTATGGCAAGGCCGGCGTCGCGGTAATTCGCGTTTCCGGCCCGCTGGCGCATCATGCCGGGTCGATATTGGCGGGCTCTCTGCCTCAACCGCGCGTGTCAGGATTGCGCGTTCTGAAAGACGGACAAGGGGTTCGGCTTGATGAGGCCCTTGTTTTGGTGTTTCCAGACAAACAGAGCTTTACCGGAGAGGCGGTAGTTGAGTTTCAGCTTCATGGAAGCACAGCGGTGGTATCTGCTGTTTTGCGCGTTCTTAGTGAAATTCAGGGGCTGAGACAGGCCGAGCCTGGTGAATTTACCAGAAGAGCCTTGGAAAATGGTAGGCTTGATCTTGCTCAGGTCGAAGGGTTGGCTGACCTTATCGATTCTGAAACAGAGGCTCAGAGACGACAAGCCTTGCGCGTATTATCCGGAGATTTGGGCGATCAAGCAGAGAAGTGGCGCCGAGACTTGATCCGAGCGACTGCGCTACTTGAAGCGACAATCGATTTTGCAGACGAAGAAGTCCCGACAGACGTTTCCCCCGAAGTTTTGACACTAACGCAGAGTGTCTTGGCCTCTCTCAAGAAAGAAATTTCCGGGGTAAAGTCAGCAGAGCGCATCCGTACTGGATTCGAAGTGGCTATTGTTGGCGCGCCAAACGTAGGGAAATCCACACTATTGAATGCCTTGGCTGGTCGTGATGCAGCGATCACATCCGAGTACGCGGGCACGACACGGGATGTGATCGAAGTTCGCATGGACTTGGCTGGTCTTCCGGTGACTTTGCTTGACACAGCCGGTTTGCGAGAGACAGAAGATAAGGTCGAGGAAATCGGGATTGCCAGAGCTCGCGAGCGCGCGGATCTCGCAGATTTGCGGGTTTTCCTGGTTGAGGGGGATGAGCGACCGGATTTTGAACCTCATCGTGGCGATATCGTGCTGAAAGCGAAAGCAGATCTGCTGGAGGATAAATGCGGTGCGATTTCCGGCACAAGTGGCGAAGGTGTTCCTGATTTGATAGAAAAGGTCACCCAAAGGCTTTCTGATCAGGCGGCGTCCGCCGGAATTGCGACGCGTGAACGGCATCGGATAGCTATGATTCATGCCGTAGAAGCAATGGAATCAGCGGAGCGTTTCGTCCTTGTGGGTGAAGAAGTAACAGACTTGGCTGCAGAGGAGCTGCGTAGTGCTATTCGTTCTCTGGATTCTCTTGTTGGCCGGATTGATGTGGAGAACGTATTGGATGAAATTTTCTCCAGCTTTTGTCTTGGGAAGTAAGGAGTGTTTCACGTGAAACAATTCGACTTCGATGTGGTTGTGATCGGCGGAGGTCATGCTGGTTGCGATGCGGCCCATGCTTCCGCTCGAATGGGCGCTCGTACCGCCCTGGTAACACTAGATCGCTCCGGTATTGGTGTGATGTCGTGCAATCCGGCGATTGGAGGGCTGGGTAAAGGTCATCTGGTGCGTGAGATTGATGCTATGGACGGTGTCATGGGCCGGGTTGCAGATGTGTCTGGGATCCAGTTCCGGCTTCTGAATCGACGGAAAGGGCCCGCAGTACAAGGGCCGCGCACTCAATCTGATCGCAAGCTTTATCGACAAGCGATGCTCCATGAGATGGAAAGCCACCCCAATCTGACAATTCTAGAGGGGGAGGCGGTCGACCTTATCTTGGACGCTGGTCGAGTTTCCGGAATTGTGATGGATGACGGCACCGAAGTGAGAGCTCGGAACGTGGTGCTGACGACGGGCACTTTCCTGCGTGGCGTAATTCATATCGGTGACGTACAGCATCCGGGGGGTCGAATGGGAGATCGGCCTTCTGTTAGGTTGGCTGAGCGTATTGATGAATTTGACCTCCCGTTGGGGCGATTAAAGACCGGCACGCCACCACGGATAGACGGAAGAACCATCAAATGGAATCTTTTGGAAAAGCAGCCCGGAGACGACGATCCTGTTCTGTTTTCCTTTCTTTCCAGGGGCGTATCTGTTCCACAGATTTCCTGCGGGATCACCCATACCAATGAAAAGACGCATGAAATTATCCAGAGAAATCTGGATCGTTCCGCCATGTATGGCGGGCATATTGAGGGTATCGGCCCACGATATTGTCCCTCAATCGAGGATAAAATTGTCCGCTTTGCGGATAAGACATCGCATCAAATTTTTCTGGAGCCTGAGGGCCTGGATGATCACACCGTCTATCCAAATGGAATCTCAACGTCTCTGCCTGAGGACGTCCAGAGAGAGTATGTTCGTTCGATTTATGGCCTTGAGGACGCAATGATTTTGCAACCTGGATATGCCATTGAGTACGATTACGTAGATCCGCGGGCGCTGAACGATCAGCTTGCGGTTAAAAATGTTCCTGGGCTTTATCTCGCCGGGCAGATTAATGGGACCACTGGATACGAAGAGGCTGCGGCCCAGGGGCTGGTGGCAGGGTTGAATGCTGCCGCAGAGGCTCTTGGTCGCGACAAAATTCTATTTAGTCGCCGTGAGAGCTATATCGGCGTTATGGTTGACGATTTGATAACACGTGGTGTTTCCGAGCCGTATCGCATGTTTACCTCCCGCGCGGAGTTTCGACTTTCGCTAAGGGCGGATAACGCAGATCAGAGGCTTACCCCAAAGGGTATAGATATTGGGTGTGTGTCTGAGCCGCGGAAATCCGTCTTTTTGAATAAGATGGAGCGCCTATCCGCAGGTAGAGCGACGCTGGAGCGGCGGAGCTTCACACCCAGTGAGCTTAGAAAAAGTGGAATAAAAACCAGCCAAGATGGTGCGCGCCGGGATATGTTCCAGCTGCTTTCGTTTCCAGATGTAGACTTTTCGGTGCTTCAAGCCCTGGATCTGTCCGTTTTGGAGATTGATAGGGATGTCAAAGAACAGCTTGAGAAAGATGCGATTTACGCAAATTATATTCAGCGCCAGCATAGAGACGTTGAGGCGATGCGGCGTGACGAAACACATGTGATTCCAGACGACTTTCAGTACGACGTAATTGAGGGGCTTTCTAACGAGCTTAAGAAGAAACTTATCTCAACAAGGCCGGGAAATCTTGCGCAAGCGGGCAGAGTAGAGGGTATGACGCCAGCAGCGTTAACGCTTCTGCTCGCGATTCTTCGCCAGGGTAGTCGGGACAAATCAGCGTGATAAAGCTTCCAGATGATGTTTCACGTGAAACAATGGAACGACTCGAGGTCTACTCCAAGCTTTTGGAGAAATGGAACCCGCGCATTAATCTCGTGTCCCGTCAAACTATCCCGGATCTTTGGGCGCGACATTTCGTCGATTCAGCTCAGATTTACTCACTGGCGCCTCAAGGCTTTGGTAAATGGGTGGATCTAGGTAGCGGAGGGGGCTTTCCAGGCTTGGTTTGCGCAATAATTGCGGCTGAACGCGACCCAAGTTCCGTTTTTACAATGGTAGAAAGTGATGCTCGAAAGTCAGTGTTTTTGCGCACTGTTATTCGGGAGACGCGACTAAACGCCAAGGTCATTTCTGATCGGATTGAGAAAATTCCCCCGCTGGGCGCTCAGGTTTTGTCCGCGCGCGCGCTGGCAGATTTGGATACGCTTCTGCACTTTGCAGAGCGACATTTACAAGAATCGGGCACTGCGCTGTTCCCAAAGGGTGTCAGTTGGGAAAAAGAGGTAGAGATCGCCTCTCGCTCGTGGTTATTCGACTGGGAAGCCACTAAAAGTGAAACGGAATCAGGTGCTGTTGTTCTGAGAATCGGAGGTATTTCTCGTGTCTGACCCGACCCGCCCCCCAGGACCAAAAATCATCGCGATAGCAAATCAAAAGGGTGGTGTTGGCAAGACGACCACGACAATTAACCTTGGTGCGTCTTTGGCGTCCGAAGGTTGCAGGGTGCTGATCGTTGATTTGGATCCACAAGGCAACGCGTCTACTGGTTTGGGGATCGGTGCCGAGGACCGAGAGCTGACCACATATGAGCTCTTGCTGGAAGATATTGACCTAAATGACGTTATCCAGCATTCAGATTTTGCAGGGCTAAGCATTATTCCTGCGACAGTTGACCTGTCTTCAGCGGATATTGAGCTGATTTCGAATGAAAAGCGGAGCTACCTTTTGCATGACGCGCTGCGTCAGCACGCGATGGATGGGTTTGCCTACGATTTCATCCTGATTGACTGTCCGCCGTCTTTGAACCTCTTGACTGTAAATGCGATGGTTGCCGCGCACTCCGTCCTTGTCCCGCTGCAATCAGAGTTTTTTGCTCTGGAGGGCCTATCCCAGTTGATGCTAACGATTCGAGAAGTCCGTCAATCCGCGAATCCGAACCTGAGGATCGAAGGTGTTGTGCTTACTATGTATGACGCACGCAATAAATTGTCTCAGCAAGTAGAGGCTGATGCGCGGGACAACCTAGGCGAATTGGTTTTCAATACAATGATTCCTCGCAATGTCCGCGTGAGCGAGGCGCCTTCGTATGCGATGCCCGTACTTCAATATGATCCCAATTCGAAGGGCGCGATGGCCTATACGGACCTGGCTCGCGAGCTTTTGAGCAAAAACACCCGCGCTGCGGCATAAATTCAGCAGGAGGCAAAAATGAGCGAGAAACGCACAAAACCCAGAGGTTTAGGCCGTGGCCTGTCGGCATTGATGGCGGATGTGAGCGTCAACGAGCCAATTCAAAACGAAGCCGGAGCCCGCCGTTCGGATATGATGATTCCGATCGAGAAGATTTTCCCGAACCCTGATCAGCCGCGCCGCACATTTACCTCTGAGCAGCTTGATGAGCTTGCTGCTTCCATCAAGGAAAAGGGGGTTATTCAGCCGCTTATCGTTCGTGACAGACCTGGGCACGGAGGTGAGTTTGAGATTGTCGCGGGCGAGCGTCGTTGGCGCGCTGCGCAGATGGCGCAACTGCATCAAATCCCAGTTTTGGTGCGCGAATTCAGCGACACAGAGGTGCTCGAAGTTGCGATCATCGAAAACATTCAGCGCGCAGACCTGAACGCAGTCGAGGAAGCCGCCGGATACCGTCAGCTGATGGAGAAATTCGGCCATACGCAAGAAAAGCTCTCCGAAGTGTTAGGCAAAAGCCGTAGCTATATCGCGAACCTTGTGCGCCTGTTGAATTTGCCCGAAGAAGTGCAGGAGTTTGTGCGCGATGGTAAGTTGTCGGCCGGACATGCGCGCGCGTTGATCACTTCGGATGATCCGGTTTCGTTGGCCCGGCGCGTGATTAGCGGTGGGCTGTCGGTCCGAGAGGCGGAAAAGCTAGCAAAATCCCCCAAGAAAGAAACGGAAACCGCACCAAAAACGCCGCGCGTTAAAGCCGACAAAGATGCCGATACCCGCGCGCTCGAGGGTGATTTGTCTGCAAATCTGGGCATGAAGGTCTTGATTGACCACTCGGCGGGGCAAGAATCCGGAAAGCTCACGATCAGCTATAACAATCTCGAACAGCTTGACGAGGTGTGCCGACGCTTGTCCTCTACGAGCTAGGCCTGCTCCAAATAAATATTAGGACTGCGCTGAGTGTGATTGCCTGGATACCCAGGACTAGCGGGCGCAGTCCAAGAACCAACGAAATCATGAAAACGACCGCGATGGAAAGAGTGGCAATTCGCTTGCCCTTAATGCTGATTGCGCCTCGTTCTTGCCAGTCTTGAATGGATGGGCCGAACGTGGGGTGGGTGATAAGCCAGTTGTGAAGTCGTTCACTGGAGCGTGCAAAGAAAAACGCGGCCAATAGCATTAGCGGAACCGTAGGAACCAGCGGCAGTACGACCCCAACCAGGCCGATAGCGACACTAATCAACCCCAAAGTAGCCCAAACATAGCGCATTCTCAGTCTACCAACAGCTCTCGGAGGATTGTGTTCAAAACCATCCTCCCGTTACGTGTTACAGAAACGTTGTCGCCCGCAAGAGACACCATACCGATATCTTTTAGATAAGTCAGTCGCTCTTGGTTCAATGGCTTGGAGGCAAGTTTTTCGAAACGACTGCGGGAAACCCCTTCGGAGAGCCGCAGTCCCATCATCAAGAACTCGTTGGCTTGATCTGCAAGTGATATCTGTTCGCGGTGCTTTTCGGTTTGGCCAGCAGCGGCCATATCCAACCACTTTGCGGGGTTTGAGAACGCTTCGGTCCCGTACCGCTGGTCGTTTAGTGTCAATCTGCCGTGGGCGCCCGGCCCAACACCCAAGTAGTCACCATACCGCCAGTAGACCGAATTATGAAGAGATTCAGAGCCGGGTTTCGCATAGTTAGAGACTTCATAGGCGGATAAACCGGCCTCCGCGCACAGATCCTGGGTGACTTCGTACATGTCAGCAGCCAAGTCATCTTCGGGTAGGCCCCGAAGTTTGCCTCGATTGTAGCGATCCCCAAACGCTGTTCCTTGCTCGATGGTCAATTGGTAAAGGGACAAATGATCAATCGCCATTGCCAGAGCTTCACGCAGTTCGGATTTCCAAGCGTCGAGAGTTTGATTCTGTCGTGCGTAAATCAGGTCAAAGCTGACCCGACTAAACTGGTTTCGCGCAACGTCAAAGGCTTTTCTCGCCTCTTCGACGGTATGAATTCGGCCCAATAGGCGCAAATCCTGGTTATTCAGAGCCTGAATCCCCATGGAGATACGATTCACGCCGGCTTGGGCATAACCTGCAAACCTCCCGGCATCGACCGAGCCAGGGTTCGCCTCCAAAGTGATCTCGATACTGTTGGAAAAGGCCCAATGACGCCGCAAGTGCGTAAGAACACCATGAACGATGTCTGGATCCATCAGGCTGGGCGTTCCGCCGCCAAAAAAAACCGAGGTTAAGGCGCGGCCGGGAACTTGCTCTGCATAGCGGTCAATTTCGGAAATATAGGCTCTAAGCCAGCGGGATTGGTCGATTTCACGGGAAACGTGGCTGTTGAAGTCGCAGTAGGGGCATTTCGCCTGACAGAATGGCCAGTGGATATAGACCCCGAACCCGCCATTCTGCCAATCTTCAGTCAAAACAGCCTGCCACCAATTTGGCGAACGCATCCGCACGATGGCTCATGGCGTGTTTCTTTGCAGGATCCATTTCTGCGAAAGTAACGTCATGACCGTTGGGAACAAAAATCGGATCATAGCCAAACCCGTGATCGCCACGCATTGGCCAAACGACCTGACCGTCGACTTTGCCAACGAATAGCTCGTCATGTCCGTCCGGCCAGGCGACGCATAGGGTGCAGTTAAACGCGGCATTGCGGGGGACGGGCGCATTTTTCTGTTCAAGCAGGGCCCAGGTTTTCTCCATTGCCATGGCGAAGTCGCGCCCGTTAGGCGTTTCGGCCCAATCAGCGGTATATACGCCAGGCGCACCATTCAGCGCCTCGACCGAGATTCCGCTGTCATCGGATAGGGCGGGTAGGCCGGTAGCCTTGGCGGCGTAATGTGCCTTGATCCGGGCGTTGCCGGCAAAGGTGTCTTCGGTCTCTTCTGGTTCTTCCAGTCCGTGGTCGGCGGCCGAGCTGACGTTGATGCCAAACGGTCGAAGCAGCTCCGCGATTTCGCGGAGCTTGCCTTTGTTGTGACTGGCAAGAACCAGCTGGCCGCCGTCAAGCTTACGCATCGACAGCGGCTTTCTGTGCGGCAACCAGTTCGGCGACGCCTTTTTCCGAAAGATCCAGCAACTGGTTCATCTGGTCGCGAGTATAGGTCGAGCCCTCGGCGGACATCTGCACCTCGATCAGGCGACCGCTTTCCAGCATGATGAAGTTCCCATCAACGCCTGCTTCGCTGTCTTCGGGATAGTCCAGATCCAGAACAGGCTGTCCGGCATAGATCCCACAGGACACGGCAGCGACAGGTTCGATCAGCGGGTTTGTGGTCACAAGGCCCGCTTTCATCAGTTTGTTGACCGCCAGACGCAGCGCGACCCAGCCGCCGGTGATCGAGGCGCAGCGGGTACCGCCGTCGGCCTGGATCACATCGCAATCCACGGTGATCTGGCGTTCGCCCAGGGCAACACGATCCACGCCAGCACGCAGGGAACGACCGATAAGCCGTTGAATTTCAACAGTTCTTCCGCCCTGTTTGCCTGCGGCGGCCTCGCGGCGCATACGCGAGGTCGTCGACCGCGGCAGCATACCGTACTCAGCTGTGACCCAACCCAGACCCGAGCCCTTGATGAACGGGGGGACGCGATCCTCAATCGTGGCGGTGCACAAGACATGGGTGTCACCCATTCGGATCATGCACGATCCTTCGGCATGTTTGGTGACGCCGGTTTCAATGGAAACCGGACGCATTTCATTCAATTCTCTACCAGATGGGCGCATGATCATATCCTTTATGTTGACGGTGGGATACAAGCCCGACCGCCTGAAACGCAAGCCCGATTGACCTTTGGTGCGTTGGCTCTTTAATGGCTGACATGTAAGGTGGGTGTGATGAAATCAGGTGACAACATTCTAAGCGAGATGAATGACCGCTCGCGAGAGGTATTTCGCAGGGTGGTCGAGGGCTACCTGGCGAATGGCGACCCCGTTGGGTCCCGCAGCCTGACCAGGACGCTAAGCGAAAGCGTCAGCCCCGCGACCATCCGCAATGTGATGAAAGACCTGGAATACCTGGGCCTGTTGGACAGCCCCCATGTTTCGGCTGGTCGAATCCCCACGCAGCTGGGCTTGCGGATGTTCGTTGATGGGCTGTTAGAGGTCCGCGATCTGGATCAGCAGGACCGCCTAAAGCTGGATGAAACACTGAGCTCGAACTCGCGCGATGTTGGCGGGATCTTGGATCGGGTCAGCACCGCACTGTCCGGGGTAACCCAAGGCGCATCAATTGTATTGACGCCCAAACACGAGGCCCCGATCAAGCATCTGGAATTTGTGTCCCTTGGGGTGGATCGGTCCTTGGTGGTTCTGGTTTTTGCTGATGGACATGTGGAAAACCGACTGTTTACACCGCCGCCAGGTCAGACCCCGTCCTCGATGCGCGAAGCGGCGAATTTTCTGAATGCCCTGATCGAGGGTAAAACGCTGACTGATCTACAGAACGAAATCCGCACAGACATCAGCGATCGCCGACAAGAGATTGATACCTTGGCGCACCAGTTGATCGAAAGCGGGCTGGCGGTTTGGGAAAACGAAGGCGATAGAAACGAACGTCTGATCGTGCGCGGCCGCTCGAATCTCTTGAACGCCGAGGGGAACGAAGAGGATTTGGAACGCATCCGGAGCCTGTTCGATGACCTGGAACGCAAGCGTGACATCGAAGAATTCCTTCAGCTCACCGAAAAGGGCGAAGGTGTGCGCATTTTTATCGGCTCCGAGAACAAACTTTTCTCACTTTCGGGTTCCTCTTTGGTGGTTTCTCCTTATATGAACGCTGATCGTAAAATTATCGGTGCGGTAGGGGTTATTGGCCCGACGCGCCTGAACTATGGACGGATCGTGCCGATCGTGGATTACACGGCACAACTGGTCGGGAAAATGATTTCAGACCGGAGCTAGAGGTGAACTATGGCAGAGCCCAAGAACAACGATTTCCTGGATGATATCGACGCCGCAGAGGCAGAGGCATTCGCTGACGAGATGGAAGAAATCTCGGATGAGGATGCAGAAGTAGATTCGTTACGCGCCGAGCGGGACGAGTACAAAGACAAATTCATGCGCGCGCTTGCCGATGCTGAAAACGCGCGGAAGCGTGCGGACAAACAGCGTCGCGAAGCCGAGAACTATGGCGGCTCCAAACTGGCCCGCGATGTGCTGCCGGTTTACGACAACATGAAGCGCGCGTTGGATCTGGTCACGGACGAACACCGCGAACAAGTCGGTGCCGTTCTGGAAGGCGTAGAGCTGACCATGCGTGAACTGCTGAACGTGTTCAAAAAGCACGGGATTGATTTGATTTCGCCACAGGTTGGCGACAGGTTCGACCCCCAGGTTCACGAAGCCATGTTCGAGGCCCCGGTGCCCGGCACCAAAGCCGGCGACATCATTCAGGTCTCTGCCGAGGGCTTTATGCTGCATGAACGCCTGCTGCGCCCCGCGCAGGTTGGGGTGTCTTCGACACCGGGTTAAGTAACTGAAAATGAATATAAAAGCCTCCGTTTCGACGGGGGCTTTTGTCTGTCTGGATTATGTGTCCCGCAGCGATTTCAACTCATAAATCAAGTCCAGCGCGTCCCGCGGAGAGAGCTCATCGGGGTGGATCGTCTCCATGCGTTTCTCCAGCGCTGATTCTTTGGCTGGCGGTGGCGGAGGTGGCGGTGGGGCGGCCGAGAATAGCGGCAAATCGTCGATCATCGCCTGCTTTTTGCCGCCTTCGCGTTCGCCTTTTTCCAGCGCCTCTAACACGACCCGCGCGCGGGCAACGACAGTGTTCGGAAGACCGGCCAGCTTAGCGACCTGCACCCCATATGAACGATCGGCCGCGCCCTTGCGGACCTCGTGCAGGAAAATCACGTCACCCTCGAATTCCTTGACGGCCACGGTGGCGTTTTCGACTCCGCTCAGTTTGCCGGCCAGCGTTGTCAGCTCGTGGTAGTGGGTGGCGAACAAGGCGCGAGATTTGTTGGTGTTGTGCAGGTGTTCCAGTGTGGCCCAGGCGATGGACAGACCATCATATGTGGCGGTACCGCGCCCAATTTCATCAAGAATAACAAGGGCATATTCGTCAGCCTGGTTCAAAATTGCAGCGGTTTCAACCATCTCGACCATGAACGTCGAGCGCCCACGCGCCAGATCATCCGACGCCCCAACCCGACTGAACAACTGACTTACCATGCCGATATGCGCATCGGTGGCCGGGACGTAGCTGCCCATCTGAGCCAGCAGCGCGATCAAAGCATTCTGGCGCAGAAAGGTCGATTTACCGGCCATGTTCGGGCCAGTCAGCAGCCAGATTGCAGCGGCATCTTGGTCGGCTGAAAGATCGCAATCGTTGGCAATAAAGGGCGTAGATCCTTGTTTTTTAAGGGCTTGGTCGACAACTGGATGGCGGCCGCCGGTGATGTTCAGCGCGCGGCTGTCGTCCACCTGGGGGCGGCACCAGTTTTCGCCACGGGCCAGATCTGCCAGGGCGGTTGCCAAATCAACCTCGGCCAATGCGCGCGAGGCGGCGCTGATCCGGTCGGCCACATTCAGGATCGCGGTGCGCAGGGTTTCGAAAAGGCGCTTCTCGATCTCCAGCGCGCGACCGCCTGCATTCAGGATTTTTGTTTCCATTTCTGACAGGGGAACGGTGGTAAAGCGCACTTGGTTTGCGGTGGTTTGTCGGTGCTTGAACGTGTTGGACAGGGGTTCGGAGAGCATCCGGTCAGCGTGGGTCGCCGTGACCTCGACAAAGTATCCAAGCACGTTATTGTGCTTGATTTTCAACGCGTTGATCCCGGTTTCTTGAATATACTCCTGCTGCATTTTTGCGATGACGCTGCGGCCTTCGTCGCGTAGCTGGCGCATTTCATCCAGCTCTGGTTCGAACTCGGAGGCGATGAACCCGCCGTCACGGATGAGCAGGGGGGGCTCGGCCACAAGAGCTGAATCCAGCAGGTTCAAAAGGTCGTCATGGCCAACCAAATCCTGCGCGGCGAGTGTCAGTAGCGCGGGTAATTCGTGGCCGTTCAGGGCGTCAGCAAGCTGGCCTGCTTGTTCTAACCCGTTGCGGATGGCGGCCAGGTCGCGGGGCCCGCCACGGTCCAAACCCAGCCGCGAAAGGGCACGATCGAGGTCGGGAACCTTGCGCAGATCATCTCTTAGTTTTGCAGACAAGGTGCTGTTATTAAACGAAAAACCAACGGCGTCCAGACGTCCATGAATCACCTCTAAAACACGGGAGGGACTGCTGAGGCGACGTTCGAGCAAACGGGCGCCGACGGCGGTGACTGTGCGATCAATCGCGGACAGCAGCGACCCGGCGCGCGCCCCGTTCAGCGCGTGGGTCAGTTCGAGATTGCGGCGGGTGGCGGCGTCGATCTGGACCACGCGAGACTCGGCCTCGCGGGTGGGGCGACGGAGCAGGGGCAGCTTACCTTTCTGAGTGATTTCAAGGTATTCGACGATGGCGCCCATGGCTGAAACCTCGGGGCGGGTGAACTGACCAAAGGCGTCCAACGACCCAACATCGAACAAATCACACAGCCGTTTTTCGGCTGATGTACTGTCAAAGGCCGACCGCGACAGAGGGGTCACGGCGGCCCCGCTTTCCTCGGCCGTTTGGTACAAATTGTACGATTCACTGCCTGAAATGTACAAATCCCCCCCATCCGGCAGGATGACCTCGGATGGGCGCAGGCGCGCCAGCTCGGGGCCCAGGCGAACCGGGGGCAGGGGCATCACGTGGAACTCGCCGGTCGAGATGTCGACCCAGGACAGCGCGGCCTGATCGCGGACCGCCGCATAGGCGCACAGGAAATTGTGGCGCCGGGCGTTCAGCAGGGATTCCTCGGTCAGGGTGCCGGGGGTGACAAGGCGGACGACCTCGCGGTGGACGACGGATTTGGCGCCGCGCTTCTTGGCCTCGGCGGGGTCCTCCATCTGTTCGCAGACGGCGACGCGGAAACCCTTGCGGATCAGCGTCAGGAAATAGCCCTCGGCTGAATGCACGGGGACGCCGCACATGGGGATGTCCTGATCCTGGTGTTTGCCGCGCTTGGTCAGGGCGATGTCCAGGGCCTCGGCTGCGGCGACGGCATCGTCAAAGAACATCTCGTAGAAATCGCCCATCCGGTAGAACAGAAGCGCATCTTTGTGGGCCTCTTTGATTTCGAGATATTGCGCCATCATTGGCGTGACTTTGCTCACGTCTGTCCCCCTGTGATTTGGCGGGAACCTTACAAATCGGTGCGATTGTGCGAAAGGCGAAAACGTCTTTGTGTTGAGACTGCGCCCCAAGCCATGTAAGAGGCTGAGGCCCAACCATGCACAGGCCCGATTGATATGACGAAAAACCGCGTTACCCCCGAAGAGGCTTTGGCCTTCCATCTGGAACCAAGCCCCGGCAAATTCGAGATCACGGCCACCGTGCCGATGACCACACAGCGCGACCTGTCGCTGGCCTACTCGCCCGGCGTGGCGGTCCCGTGCGAGGTGATCGCCCAAGAGCCCGAGACGGCCTATGATTACACCAACAAGGGGAACCTTGTGGCGGTGATTTCCAACGGAACCGCGGTTCTGGGCCTGGGGAACCTGGGCGCGCTGGCATCCAAGCCGGTGATGGAAGGAAAGGCGGTTCTGTTCAAACGGTTCGCCGACGTGAACAGCATCGACATTGAGCTGGACACCGAAGACCCGGATGAAATCATCAAGGCCGTCAAACTGATGGGCCCCACATTTGGCGGGATCAACCTTGAGGACATCAAGGCGCCGGAATGTTTCATCATCGAGCAGAAGCTGAAGGAAGAGATGGATATCCCTGTCTTCCATGATGATCAGCACGGCACGGCGGTGATCTGTGCGGCGGGTCTGATCAACGCGCTGCATATCTCGGGTAAGAAAATCGAAGACGTAAAGGTGGTTCTGAACGGCGCGGGCGCCGCTGGCATCGCCTGTATCGAGCTGCTGAAACGCATGGGCGCGCGGCACGAAAATTGCATCGTTTGTGACACTAAGGGCGTGATCTATCAGGGGCGTACCGAGGGTATGAACCAGTGGAAATCTGCCCACGCGGTGAAAACTGACCTGCGGAGCCTAGAAGAGGCGATGGTGGACGCGGATGTGTTCCTGGGCGTGTCTGTCAAAGGGGCTGTGACGCCCTCGATGGTCGAATCGATGGCTGATAACCCGGTTATTTTCGCCATGGCGAACCCCGATCCTGAAATCACCCCCGAAGAAGCCCACGCCATTCGCGCCGATGCGATTGTGGCGACCGGGCGCTCGGATTATCCGAACCAGGTGAATAACGTTCTGGGCTTTCCGTATCTGTTCCGGGGTGCGCTGGATATCCACGCCCGCGCGATCAACGACGAGATGAAAATCGCCTGCGCCGAGGCTCTGGCCACTCTGGCGCGCGAGGACGTGCCGGACGAGGTGGCGATGGCCTATGGCAAGGCGCTGACCTTTGGTCGGGACTATATTATCCCGACGCCGTTCGATCCGCGGCTGATCTATACGATCCCGCCCGCAGTGGCGAAGGCGGGGATGGACACGGGCGCGGCGCGCCGTCCCATCATCGACATGGACGCCTATGAGCTGTCTTTGAAAACCCGGATGGACCCGACGGCCAGCATCCTGCGCGGGATCAACGCCCGTGCGCGGAATGCTCAGGCGCGGATGATTTTCGCCGAAGGCGACGACCCCCGCGTGCTGCGGGCAGCGGTACAGTACCAACGCTCGGGGTTGGGCAAGGCGCTGGTCGTCGGTCGCGAGGCTGATGTGAAACAAAAGCTGGAAATCGCAGGCATGGGCGACGCCGTCCGCGAGCTGGAGGTGGTGAACGCCGCCAACAGCCGTCATTTGGATGCCTACAAGGATTTCCTGTACGAGCGGCTTCAGCGCAAAGGGTTCGACCGGCACGATGTGCACCGTATGGCCGCGCGCGATCGTCATGTGTTCAGCGCCCTGATGCTGGCGCATGGGCATGGCGACGGCCTGGTGACGGGCGCGACCCGGAAATCGGCCCACGTGCTGGAGCTGGTGAACCATGTATTTGACGCCGACGCCGAACATGGTGCCGCCGGCGTCACCGCGATCCTGCACAAGGGTCGGATCGTGCTGATTTCGGATACTCTGGTGCATGAATGGCCCGACGAGGAAGACCTGGCCAACATCGCCGAGCGCTCGGCCGGGGTGGCGCGGCATCTGGGGCTAGAGCCGCGGGTGGCGTTTGTCAGCTTCTCGACTTTTGGGTATCCGGTGTCTGAGCGCGCCGAGAAAATGCATATCGCCCCCAAGGTTCTGGAAAAACGCGGCGTGGATTTCGAATACGAAGGCGAAATGACCGTCGATGTGGCCCTGAACCCCAAAGCGGCCGAGGCATATCCGTTCCAGCGCCTGTCTGGCCCCGCGAATATCCTGGTGGTTCCGGCGCGGCACTCGGCCTCGATCAGCGTGAAGCTGATGCAAGAAATGGCCGGCGCGACGGTAATCGGCCCGATCCTCAGCGGTGTTGATAAGTCGATTCAGATTTGCTCGACGAATGCGACGGCGAATGACATCCTGAACATGGCCATTCTGGCCGCATGTAAAGTGGGCTAATCGCAAGGAGACCCGAATGACCATCTGGAACCTCGGGTCTATTAACGCTGATCATGTCTATCGGGTGCCGCATTTGCCCGAACCCGGCGAAACCATCGCGGCGGCGTCGTTGTCGCGCGGATTGGGCGGCAAGGGGGCCAACATGTCGGTGGCCGCGGCGCGGGCCGGCACGCGGACGGCTCATATCGGGGCGGTTGGTGCGGATGGGCGCTGGGCGGTCGAGCGCCTGACCGAATATGGCGTCGATACCCGCTGGATTCGCGAAGTGGCCGAACCGACGGGCCACGCGGTGATCAATGTCGATGACAGTGGCGAGAATGCGATCGTTCTGTTCCCCGGCGCGAACCGTCACATCCCTGAATCCATCGTTGGCCTGGCCTTGGCCGAGGCGCATCCCGGCGACATCCTGTTGATGCAGAACGAGACCAACAAACAGCGGTTTGCCGCTGAAATAGGGTCGAAATTGGGGCTACGGATCGTCTATGCCGCTGCGCCGTTTTCCGTTGCGGCGATCACGGCCATCATGCCTCAGCTGGATATGCTGATCCTGAATGCAATCGAGATGGAGCAGCTGCACATTGCCACGGGGCTTGTGCCTGGACCGGATATGGGCGTCGATACGGTTCTGGTGACGCGTGGCGCCGAGGGCTGCGTTCTGTTCGATGCTGCGAACGGACACGAGCCGCGCACATTCCCGGCGCGGCAAGTCAATCCAGTGGACACGACCGGCGCGGGCGACACGTTTACGGGCTATGTTCTGGCGGGGCTGGATCGCGGAATGCCGATCGAACAAGCAATCGACCTGGCAACCCGCGCCGCCGCGTTGATGGTGATGCGAAAAGGGACCGCTGATGTGATCCCTGACCTGCGCGACGTTCAGAGCTTTTAGCCCCCGACAAAGGGGGCTGCTTTGCCCCACAATTGACGGACTTTTTGATCGCGGCCACAGGCGTTGCGGTATTTCTTATAGGCTTTGGACTGCTTGATCGGGCCAAAGCGCGTCAGAACGGTCTTGGTCCCGCGATAGTAATCCTGGTGATAGCTTTCGGCCTTGTAAAAAGGTTTCGCAGGCAGGATGGGCGTCACGATTTTCTGACCAAGGGCCTTTTGTGCGTCGGCCTTGGCGGTCTCTGCAATGGCCTTTTGCGCTGGGTTAGAGACGAATATGGCGGTGCGATAGCTGTCGCCGCGGTCGCAGAACTGACCGCCCGCATCCGTTGGATCCACCGAGCGGAAGAACATGTTCAGCAGCTGCGCACGCGAGATAACCGATGGATCAAAGGTAATCTGGACGGCCTCGTAATGGCCGGTGCCACCGCGCGTGACCTTTTTGTAGGTCGGGTTTTTCAGCGTACCGCCGGTATAGCCCGACACGGCCTTGGTGACGCCTTTGACGGTTTCAAAATCCGATTCAACACACCAAAAACACCCGCCGGCGACGGTTAGCGTTTCGGTCTGCCCGGCTCGGGCGTCACCGCAATTCAGCATGACCCCCAGAAGGATGGCCAGCGACAGAAGGATGGGTTTGATCGTGTTGAACTGAATGGTCATGGCAAAGTCCCCTTTGAGCCAAGCATGACCCAGGGCGCCTGTCTTCGCCAACCCACTGCAATCGAATGTCACGCAAGGGTGAGAGGGCGTGAGCCTGCTTGTCTTGGGCCGTTTCTGGGCAATCAGTCGGCTGGCCCATCGGGCGATCCGAGGCGTTAGGCGGAATTACAGCAGCTCTTTTAGCTTCATCGCCACGGCGGGGTTGCCGGCCAGCTTGATTTTGCCGGTCATCACGGCTGTCATTGGGTTCAATTTGCCCTTGATCAGCTTCTCGACGTTTTCGACCGACATTTTCAGCGTGGCGTCTGTGTCCTGGTCGTCCAGCGAAACCTGACTGTCGGCGATCACCAGGACGCCGGCGTCTCCGCAATCGAATTTTAGGCTGTCAGTAAAGTTGCTGGCGGCAACCGAGCTGCGGATCATGTCGGCGATGTCGGTCAGTGTCATGGTGCCCCCAAATGCAAAACGCCCCCCTGAAATAGGGGGGCGCATCGCCTAGAACAATTGTGACTTGGCGTCAGCCTTTTAGGCGGCGATTCCGCGCGGCCAGCAGTTTCAGGCGCAGGGCGTTCAGCTGAATGAAACCAGCGGCGTCGGTCTGGTCATAGGCGCCGGCGTCGTCCTCGAATGTGACGTGGGCCTCGCTGTACAGCGAATGATCGGACCAGCGGGCAACGGTGAAGGCCGCGCCTTTGAACAGGCGCAGACGGACGGTGCCGGTGACGTGTTCCTGGGATTTGTCGATCAGCGCCTGCAACATTTCGCGTTCGGGGCTGAACCAGAAACCGTTATAGATCAGCTCGGCATAGCGGGGCATGATCGAGTCCTTCAGGTGGCCCGCGCCGCTGTCCAGGGTGATCTGTTCGATGCCGCGGTGGGCCTCGAGCAGGATGGTGCCGCCCGGAGTTTCATAGATGCCGCGCGATTTCATGCCAACGAAACGGTTTTCGACGAAATCCAAGCGGCCGATGCCGTGGGTTTTGCCGTATTCGTTCAGCTTGGTCAGGATGGTGGCGGGGGACATGGCCTGGCCATTGATGGCCACGGCGTCGCCCTGTTCGAACGTGATTTCGATATATTCGGGTTCGTCGGGGGCGGTCAGCGGGCTGTCGGTGCGCTGATACACATATTCCGGCGCCATTTCGGCGGGGTCTTCCAGGACTTTGCCTTCGGAAGAGGTGTGCAGCAGGTTCGCATCCACGCTGAACGGGGCCTCGCCCTGTTTGTCTTTGGCGATGGGGATCTGGTTTTGCTCGGCGAAATCAATCAGTTTCGTGCGCGAGGTCAGATCCCACTCACGCCAAGGCGCGATCACCTTGATGTCGGGGTTCAGCGCATAGCAGGCCAGTTCGAAACGAACCTGGTCGTTGCCCTTGCCGGTGGCACCGTGGGCCACGGCATCCGCGCCAGTTTCGGCGGCGATTTCCACCAGGCGCTGCGAAATCAGCGGACGCGCGATCGAGGTGCCCAGCAGATACAGGCCCTCGTAGACGGCATTGGCGCGGAACATCGGGAAAACGAAGTCTTTGACGAATTCTTCGCGGATGTCCTCGATATAGATATTCTCGGGCTTGATCCCCAGCAGCTCGGCCTTTTTGCGGGCTGGCTCCAGCTCTTCACCTTGGCCCAGATCGGCGGTGAAGGTCACAACTTCGCAACCGTATTCGGTTTGCAGCCATTTCAGGATGATCGAGGTGTCGAGGCCACCGGAATAGGCCAGGACGACTTTCTTGGGCGCGGACATCAGATTCCCCTTATTTCGCTTGTTTACCGGCGATTATCGGGTTTTGCAGGGCGAGGCAAGGCGGTGGGATAATCCGCCCGATGATTGATGTGTTTTGTGGTCGCGAAATGGGCGCCGGGGATTGTGTACCATGGCCTATCTTTGCCCTGGGGCTTGTTTTTGGTGCCGAGCTGTTTCACTGAACACGTATGAGCGATTTTCAAACCCATGCCCAAGCCGCCGAACGCGCCATGCGCGAGGTTTTCCCTGCGACGCCGTTACAGCGCAACGCCCACCTGTCTGAACGCTTTGGCGCCGATATTTGGCTAAAGCGCGAAGACCTGTCGCCCGTGCGGTCCTATAAAATCCGCGGTGCGCTGAATGCGATGCGCAAGGTTCGCGCTGAAGACCCCAGCCAACAGCTGTTCGTTTGCGCCAGCGCGGGGAACCATGCGCAGGGCGTGGCCTATATGTGTCGGCATCACGGGGTGCGGGGTGTGATCTTTATGCCGGTCACAACACCCGCGCAAAAGATCGCAAAGACCCAGGTTTTCGGGGGCGAAAACGTCGAAATTCGCCTTGTTGGGGACTATTTCGATGACACTTTGGCGGCGGCGCAGGCCTATTGCAGCGCCGAGGGGGCCTATTTTCTGTCGCCCTTTGACGATGAGGATGTGATCGAGGGGCAAGCCACCGTCGCGGTGGAGTTACTGGAGCAACTGGGCGCCGCGCCGGACCATATCTTGTTGCCTGTTGGGGGCGGCGGGCTGTCGGCCGGTGTCGTGAGCTATCTGGGGAACCAGCCGCAATACACCTTTGTCGAGCCGCTGGGCGGCGGTAGTCTGCTGGCCGCAGTGTTGGCGGGGGCGCCCGTTGCGCTGGAGAAGGTGGACACATTTGTCGATGGCGCGGCGGTGGCCTGTATCGGCCAAAAGACCTTTGCCCGTCTCAGCGATGTCGATGCCAAGGACGTGGTGCTGGCCCCCGAAGATCGCGTTTGCACAACCATTCTGGAAATGCTGAACGTCGAAGGTATCGTGCTGGAACCGGCCGGCGCCCTGGCCGTGGATGCCCTGAAGGATGTGGCGGATCGGATCCGGGGGAAAACCGTGGTCTGCGTCACCTCTGGCGGGAACTTTGATTTCGAGCGGTTGCCAGAAGTGAAAGAGCGCGCACAGCGGTATTCTGGTGTGAAAAAGTATTTCATCCTGCGGCTGCCGCAGCGTCCTGGCGCGCTTAAGGATTTCCTGAATATCCTGGGGCCAGAAGACGACATTGCCCGGTTTGAGTATCTAAAGAAAACGGCCCGGAATTTCGGGTCAGTCCTGATCGGGATCGAGACCAGCCATGCCGAGAATTTCGAAACTCTTTGTCGGCGTCTGGAGGCGGAAGGCTTTGTTTATCGTGATATTACGAACGACCAGACCCTGGCTGAATTCCTGATCTAGGCGGCGAAACGGGCCTCTAATTCCTCGAGGAATAGATGCCGGGAGGCGTCAAAGCTGTCCAGAATGGCTTGTAGTTCGATGAGTTCGGACTGCCCGTTTGCAGCATGGCGTTCGCCCGCGTGACACTTCTCGGAGAAGTCGGCAAAGCCCAGGTTTAGTGCGCTGCCTTTGAGGAAATGTAATTCAGCCTCCAGATCCTGATTCTCTGGGTCATTGCGCAGCTTTTCGATCACCTCCATGACCTCGTCCAGGAACAGTTCGACCACTTCGTCGAAATCTTCGGCGCCAATCTGATCGCGCAATTCTGCTACTCTGTCCCAGTCAATCATGTCTTGCTCCGGCTTTGGGCTTCTCGCCGCAGTGTGACTCGAATTCCTTAACAAGTTGCTGACGTAAAAGATTGACGCAATTTGGGTGTTTCACCTCTCGTTAAATGTCTGTGGCGTAGAACCCAAAGCACAGGAAACGTGCTAGCTGCGGAGATTACGGGTGCCAGAGCCCCAGACAAGCAATGACGCTGAAGAGAACGGTTCGGCCATTCAGAACGTGCTGATCGTTGACGACAGCCGCCTGCAACGGCGTATTCTGGCGGCGTCGCTAGCGCGCTGGGGCTATTCCGTGACCGAGGCGAATTCTGCCGAAGAAGCGTTGGAGCATTGCGCCGAAAACCAGCCCGACCTGGTGCTAAGCGACTGGATGATGCCCGGCATGGATGGGTTGGAATTCTGTCAGACCTTTCGCAAGCTGCCGCGCGACAGCTATGGGTATTTCATCCTTCTGACCTCTAAAACCGAAAAAGAGGCGGTTGCGCGCGGGCTGGATTGCGGCGCGGATGATTTTCTGACGAAGCCCGTGAATGCGGCCGAACTGCGCGCTCGGATCAACGCGGGCGAACGCATCCTGCGGATGGAGCGGGAACTGACCGAGAAAAACAAACTGGTCGGGGAAACGCTGACGCAACTTCAGTCACTGTATGACGCACTGGACAGCGATTTGATCGAGGCAAAGAAGTTGCAGCAATCGCTGGTCCGCGAACGGTACCGGGATTTCGGGTTGGCGCAGGTGTCTTTGCTGCTGAGGCCCAGCGGGCATGTTGGCGGCGATCTGGTGGGGATGTACCCGATCACCGAGACGCGGGTGGGGCTGTTTGCGATTGATGTGTCGGGGCATGGGATCAGCTCGGCTTTGATGACTGCGCGGCTGGCTGGGTACCTGTCATCCGCCGTCCCAGACCAGAATATAGCCTTGGAAAAGCAAGAGGATGGGAGGTATGCGCCGCTTCCTCCGTCTGATGTTGTTGAAAGGCTGAATACGATCGTTCTGGAGGAAATGGAGACCGAGCACTACTTTACCCTGCTGCTGGCAGACGTGGATATGGTGGCCGGGCGGGTGGATATGGTGCAGGCCGGGCATCCGCATCCGATGATCCAGCATGTTGATGGATCCTGCAGCATTGTGGGTGTCGGCGGTATGCCCGTGGGTCTGTTACCGGGGGTGAGCTTTGATCAGTCTGAAATCGTGCTGCAACCGGGTGAAAGACTGGTTATTCAGTCCGACGGTGTCACGGAATGCCCCGCGCCGGATGAAACCATGCTTGAGGAAGAGGGGCTGATCGCCATGCTGGAAGAGCTGAAAGACGTGCGTGGCACGGCCCTGATGGAGGCACTGATCTGGCGGCTGGCCGATTTCGCCGGAAACGATGATTTCCCGGATGATGTCTCGGCTATTTTGCTGGAATATCAGGGGGAGGTGTCAGTTCGCGAGCCTTAGGAGATCCGCAAAGTGGCTGTCGCCGGAATTCCCCAACAGATCGGGTGCCTCGTTGATCGACATCCAGACGGCCTGATGGCCGGGTTCTGTGGGTTCGGCCACGCGGCGGATCGGACGGGCGATAAAGATGGTGCACAGCTTTTCGGCCCAGATTTCGTATTCGGGCATAAAGGTAAACCGCCGAAACACACCAACCCGGCGCGGCGTTGAAATGGACCAGCCGGTCTCTTCGAAAACTTCGCGGTGCAACGCTGCGATGGGCGATTCACCGGCGTCGATTCCCCCGCCGGGCAGTTGAAATTCTGGCCATGGATCGGCTTGATGGGTCAGCAGCAGCTCTTGTCCGAGGGGGAGCAGCGCATAGGCGCCGGGGCGTCTGGTGTATTTCACGCCGGGCTTGGGCGGGTGGCCGAACCGTCTGATCATCGCTTTACTCCTTGGCCTTCGCCTTGCGACACCTATATTCACGCGGTATGCCAAGGCAAGGCCTGTAAGGAAACCCCATGAATCTTGGAAATAAACTCGCCTGGGATGACACCGTGTTGCCATTCCAGTTGGATAAATCGGATATTCGCGGTCGCGTCGCGCGGCTGGACGGCGTTTTGGACGGCGTTCTGAAACAGCATGATTATCCCCCGCATGTCGAAGCGCTGATCGCTGAGATGACTCTGTTGACCGCGTTGATCGGCCAGACGATCAAATTACGCTGGAAACTGTCACTGCAGGTGCAGTCGGACGGGCCGGTGCGCATGATCGCCACGGATTACTATGGTCCGACCGAAGAGGGCGAGCCTGCGAAAATCCGCGCCTATGCCAGCTTTGATGCTGAGCGCCTGACCGACGGGACCGCGTTTGACCAAGTGGGCAAGGGCTATTTCGCGGTCATGATCGACCAGGGAAAGGGCACGGCCCCGTATCAGGGGCTGACCCCGCTGGCGGGCGAGTCGATCGCCACCGCCGCCGAAGCATATTTCGCGCAATCCGAACAGATCGCCACCCGGTTTGAGCTGAGCTTTGGCAAGTCCCAGGAACCGGGCAAAGATGCGTATTGGCGCGCGGGCGGCGTGATGCTGCAACACATGCCAAAGGCATCCCCATTTGCGAAGGGCGACGCGGCAACGGGCGAAGATGGGTTGCTGCATGCCCGTGACCTGATCGAAGATGACGCCGAAGAGAACTGGAACCGCGCCAATATCCTGCTGGATTCGGTTGACGATCTGGAGCTGATCGGCCCCGTTATCGCCCCCACGGATCTGTTGATCCGGTTGTTCCACGAAGAAGAGCCGCGCGTCTATGACACGCAGCCGGTGCGGTTTGGCTGCACGTGCTCTCAAGACCGGGTGCGGCAGACCATGTCGATCTATTCGCAGAAAGACATCTCGAAAATGACGACGGAGGAGGGGCGTTTGACCGCGGATTGCCAGTTCTGCGGCGCCCATTACGATCTGGATCCGCTGACCCTGGGCAAGGATGCGCCGCCGGTGCAGAGCTCTGATGAGTGATCCGTTACAGAGTGTGATTCAGGCTCTGACGCGGGCCAGTTCCGGGTCCTCGGATTTTGATCTGAACCCCGAGATCAAGCTGCCCGAGGGGCGAAAACTGCGGTCGGCCGGGGTGCTGGTGGCGTTCATCATGCAGGACGGCGTGCCGCATGTGATCCTGACAAAACGGGCCTCGCATCTGAAACACCACCCAGGGCAAATCGCCTTTCCGGGGGGTAAGCAGGACGAGGGCGATGCCGACGTGATTGCCGCAGCCCTGCGCGAAGCCGACGAAGAGGTGGGCCTGTCCCCCAGCGCTGTCGAGGTGCTGGGCACTTTGCCCGCGCATGAAACCGTGACGGGGTTCACTGTGACTCCGGTGTTGGCGCGTGTGACCGGGGCTTTCGTGCCCGTGCCCGAGCCTGGCGAAGTGGATGAGGTATTCTTTGTTCCGCTGTCACATGTTGCAAACCCGGCGAATTTTTCCGTTCAGGGACGCCGTTGGCGCGGCGCGCGGCGGTACTATTTCACGGTGCCGTTCGGTCCGTATTATATCTGGGGCGCAACGGCGCGCATTTTGCGCGGGTTGGCCGATCGAATGGTGATGTAGATGCGGGTGACCGGCGACTGGATAGCGCACCCGGCCACGCAAAAGGTGTGCGCAATGCTGGAGGCGGGGGGGCACCAAGCCTATTTCGTCGGTGGATGTGTGCGCAATGCGTTGATCGGGGCTGCGGTCGCTGATGTCGATATCTGTACGGATGCCCTGCCGGAACGCGTGAGCGAACTGGCGGCGCAGGCCGGGCTAAAGCCCGTTCCCACCGGGGTCGAACATGGCACGGTGACGGTGGTGTCCGGCGGAATCGCGCACGAGGTAACGACGTTTCGCCAGGACGTGGAAACCGATGGGCGCCGTGCTGTCGTGGCGTTTTCCACCGATATTGCCGAAGACGCCCTGCGCCGCGATTTCACGATGAATGCGCTGTATGCGTCGGCGGATGGCACCGTGTTGGACCCTCTGGGCAGCGGTCTGGCGGATCTGAAACGGCGACATG
>Ga0070725_10000311_pt1 | contig 35986 bp, 50 predicted proteins | sample tdDd002_FD_69781 | JGI IMG/M metagenome (GOLD analysis project Ga0070725, IMG submission 69781) | Marine sediment microbial communities from the Atlantic coast under amendment with organic carbon and nitrate - tdDd00.2 | ecosystem: Environmental > Aquatic > Marine > Coastal > Sediment | place... | reverse complement strand
GTTTTTCTTTACCACCCTCACACCCTTTAACCATTTTCTTTTTACCTGCTCGGTCAGAAGGTCTAGGTTTGTTGCAAGCCATTTTAGATTTGTCTGCCATTACTTGGTGTATCTTTTAGTTACTCTTGCTCTTGGTGTATTTGCTACAACAGTTTTTTTGGAGGCTTTCTTCTTACGAGCTGTCTTTGCTCTTTGTGCTTTAGTCATGCTTTTTGCTTTTGCTAATGGTAAACAACGGTCAGGGTTTTTAGTGTCCTTGCTTGTGCCACAAGCTCCTTTGATAGAGCCATCGGTTCCTATACGTACCCACTTCTCATCTCTCCATTTCTTAAGCTCGCCCATTATTTTTTCTTTTTTCCTTTAGCGTAGTTAGGGTCTTTACAGTACTTGCTCGCAGCCATGTTAGCATAAGCAGAAGGGTATGTATCAAAGGTTCTCTTTGCCCAAGCTATACCTGCAGGGCATATCTTGTTACCCTTTGTTCTTCCCTTCTTTGCCATTTATAATATTTGTTCAAATATTAAATACGCTTCCATCTCTGCATCATCGGATGCAATATCGCCACCATTAGTTTGCCCACTTATATTAATAATATCTCCTGCTGATAATGATACACTACCAGTAAATGTTTTGTTAGGGAAGGTTCCGTTGTCAGCCTGAGTTAATGACAATCCTGATAGTACTGTTGCTGTTGCACTATAATTTGATGTGTCTGTAGCAGAAGCCTGATTGTTTGTCATTGTTCTAACAGATACATCCCATGATGCTCCAGCTGCCGTAATGTTTAAAGGTGTGTCGTGTATCCACTTCATACTAGCAGAGACAAGCTTACAATCAAAAGGTACTTGAAACACAGAGCTGTTTGCCGCTACAGGAGATGCTGATGCTGCAAACTCTAGCGTATCTCCAAATATTCCTGGGTCTCCACCAAATAAATTCTTCCATATACCTACTACAGAAAATAATGCTCCTCTTTCTCTGGAGATTGTTATTTGACCTGCGGCCTCAGAAATTTCTATTCCTTTGTCACCTAGTAATAAAATGTCACTAACTGAGCCATCAGACCCTTGTAGTTCTATCTCAACCTCGTTGTCTCCTGACTGGTTTGCATCTAAGGTATAAAATACACCCACCTTATCTGTAGGTATCTGCATGTTATCTAGGTCTTTGTACCCAACCAGAAAGTCTACATCATCTGGATTTACAGTTGCAACAAACTGTGAAAATTTTTTATTTGCCATCTTTAATTATTTATTTTTATTATATGCATAGCTCTGGTTTCATTCTGCTGTCTCCAATTACTAATTCTTGTTCACAGAAATCATCACCCTCAGTTATTATAAAGCATATCTCTGGAATATTCTCATTACGTTTATCTTGAAATGGTATACCATTTCCGTTTCCTATACCTGTTCCCATTATGCTGTTCTGGTTTTTCTTCTCTTATACGCCCTATTGTGTTCGCCTAGTCTTCCTAATCCTCTTATTACAGGGGGTTTATTTGTTGTAGTTGTTTTATTTTTTTTTGCCAGCTTAGCTCTCTGAATCTTGTCAAGAATATTGTTCTTAAAATTTAAGGCATCCAGTGCGTCTTTGTCTAATCCAGTTGTTGTTGATGTTTTATCTTTTGACATAGTTTAGTATCTTTGTTGCAAAGTTACGAAAATTTATTTATGTCTAATTTAAAATCTGATTACCTAAAATACTGGAGAGTTATAAGATACTTTATAAAATCCAAATACGGATTAAGTCAGGCTGACTTAGATATACTTCTTTTTCTTTACTCTGAAAAATATTTTTCTAAAGATAGGTTTGATGAGTTCGATGAGCTACTGTCGTGGGATATAAACAGATTTGATAAGCTGCTTAGAGACAACTGGATTGAAGTATTTAGGAAAGGGTCTAAAAACAAAAGGGGGATATATCAGCTGTCCTACAAGACTGTAAGAATTATTAGCGGTATATATAATAAACTAGAAGGGAAAGAAATTCCAACAAGCAGTTCCTTTAACCCTATGTTCGCTAAGAACGTATCATACACCGACAAGGTGTATCGAAATTTTATAATAGAACTTAATAAAGAAATTCGTGAATCAAAAAAATAAGTTTGACATTCAGCCTGTGCTGGATGCTCTCAACATAACTATAGAAGAGCTCGATGAGTTATCAAACACAGGTCCTGTTATTAGAATGAAATCTCATACAGCTTACTGTAAACAATCTGAAGTTCATGGATACGGTATGTTTGCTAAAAAAGATATAGCTAAGGATGAAATAATAGGAATGGCTTCTATGGATAATAAATATAAAACATATCTAGGCAGATACACCAACCACTCTAACTATCCCAATATTTGTTTTTTATATAATGAAACAAATGACTTAGTAGCAAAGGCAACGCAAGCAATAACAAAAGGAGAAGAACTGTTTTTAAATTACTCATTACATATTATATCTCCAGAGAAACTATAGTACCACAACAACAGCGGCCTCCTGTATTAGAGTATACTTTTCATCGTGTATAATCATCTTGTGCCCCTTACCTTTGTCGTAGTAAATCTCATCACCAACACTTATATTCTTTACCTCTGTACCTACTTCTTTAATAATTCCCTTGTTGTATCTGAACTTAGATACATCTTCAGCAGATAATAATAATCCTGATGCTGTTTTAATTTCCTCGTTAATCTGTGTGATTAATAAATTCTTTCCTATTAGTTTCATAATGTTTGATAAATTAAAATTGTTTCTACTGAGCAGTCATCGTTAGGACACGAGTGGTTAGATACTATACCTTCGTCTTCCATTCCGTAATCTTCATAGCTATGGTCTCCTCCCCATATTAATTCTTTTTCGCACACACTACATTTCATATCTATTTCGTTTCGTATGAGCGCGCCATTGTTACAATAGCATTAGTTGATAGAATAGTTACAGCAACAGACACAGCGTTTTCAAGTGCAGTCCTGGTTACCTTGAGTGGGTCTATAACCCCCATGTCTATTAGGTTTCCATGTTTAGAATTCTTTAAGTCATAACCCTCACCAGTAAGTGGTGGCCTAGGATATATAGAATCAAAATCTTTTCCTGAGTTCTCAATGATTTGTCTAGCTGGTGCCTGAAGCGCATACTTCATTATATTGGCAGCAATCTTTTCTTCAGCTGTCGGTGAACATGGTTCGCAGATTTCATATCCTAATCCATATAAAGTCATCCCACCTCCAGGAAGTATTCCCTCTTCCAAGGCAGAACGTACTGCACATACAGCATCATCAACCCTGTCGAACAACTCCTTCTGTTCAAGGTCTGTGTTACCACCTACATATATCACACCTATACCTCCAGTTAGCGAAGCTATACGTGACATGATAAAGTCTTTTTCGCTTTTTGTTTTTGCTATATCACACGCATCCCTAAGCTCTTTAACTCTTTTGTCTATGTCTTTATTCTTTTCAGAATCATCCTTTAGGATGACTGTTGAGCCACGACCAACTATCACCTTGGCAGCATGACCCAAATCCTCAGCGGTTATAATGCTGAGGTCATCCCCAGTTTTCTCTGAAAAATATGTAGCCCCAACTGTATAAGCAATATCCTGCATCAGCTCGTGCTGCTTATATCCGAAGTTTGGCGGAGCGATATTACATATCTTTAAATTGTTCTTCATTACATTGGCGGCCAATGTGTTTATTACATTCACAGATGTAGGAGCAATGATAAGAAGCTTCTGGTTCTTCTGAATGATTGGCTTAAGTATATTCTCTATCTGAAGTATATTACTTATCTCTGCATCTGACACCATAACATATACATCCTCTAGTATACACTCGTCCTTCTTCTGGTCATTAATAAACAGAGGAGAAGAATAACCCCTATCAATCTTTATACCTTCCGTAGTTTCATAGTAGGTAGAACTTGTTTGTGATTTCTCTACAGTAACCACACCGTCCTTGCCAACCTGCTTATATACATTAGCTATCGTATTACCAAGGTCCTTGTCATTGTTCGCTGATATAATAGCAACGTCCCTCATCTTCTTCTTTGACAATCTTTTAGACTCATCCTTCAGTCCAAGCACAACCTCTTTCGTTAGCTCATTAATATGACGCAGTACCTCTGTCCTATTTACATCATCACCAATAAGTTCCGTACCCTTCTTTACCAATGCCTCTGTCAATACTATCGCTGTTGTCGTTCCATCACCTGCAGTAGTAGCTGTCTTGTCGGCAGCCTCTTTCATCATACGAACCGCAAGGTTCTCGACAGGGTCGATAAGGTTAATAGACCTAGCTACCGTCACGCCATCTTTCGTAACAGTAATGCCTCCGATATGTTCTTGTGATTCTATTAGTACTGTGTTACCTTGAGGACCAAGAGTACTCTTAACAGCGTTTGATAATTTTGTAATTCCTGAGATAAGTTTATCCCTACCGTCCTTACCGAAGCGAAGCTCCTTAGGTGAAAATCCATTTTGCATATTTGATTAAATTTTAGTATTTTAGCAAAGGTATAAAAAATTATTTAATATGAACGACTGGCAACTTTTAATTGAGTTTCATTTTCCACACGACAGACTTCTTTTTGGATGGGAAGCTATCAAGCCTGATGACAAACACGACTACTTTACATTCAGGCTATACTTATTTATTGCCACACTTACTCTAGATATATAATGTCGAAGTTATTGTTCTCTATATATATATATATATTTATATTTTAATAGCGTTAAAAATTTTTGACGTTCTGACTTTTTCTATAACATTCTTAACATTAGTTCTGATAATCAAGTAGTTAACTATTTAAACTCAACACAAACTCAACACAAACTCAACATCAACTTAACACTATCGCAAAAAAAAAGAGGGCACAACCCCTCCTTCTTTCTAGGCCGTAGCCTATTCATCAAACACTACGCAATCATAGTTTTCTAAATAAGTCTATATTAGCTCTGGCCATTTCGTTACCCTCAGCTATCATGCGAACCTTTTCAGCTCGCTTCATTTGTTTTCTCATACGAGCAGCTTTCGTAATACCCATCTCACACTCTGGTGCATTGTTTATTAGCCTACCACCCTTTATAGTATAATCATTCATGTTGCCGTAATCCATATCTTAAAGTTTTTTTGTAAAGATACAAATTTTTTTAGATACCCATAACCAGGAGGTTCTATAGCACTCTACGCGACCGACCCCCCAAGGGAAAGCAATTTTTTTTTAGCACCCCCCCTAATCATTTTGATTTTTTCTTTCTGGTTTTTTTAGCTTTTTATTATAGCCCTACCCTGTCTCCCTATCTATCCTTACCTCCCTGTGTGAGCCACAGCTCCTATCCCCTACCCCTACCCCTGCATCCAGAGGGAAAGTCCCCCTTGCCCCCCTTGTATCCCCCGTACTAGAGAGTATATACTCCTTAAGAGCGTAGAGATACGCCTTAACCTCTGCGCCATCTGGTGGAGCTTAAACAATCCATAGGGAGCAATATCCCCGTAAGCCTCTGACTCTAAGCAATTTAACTGCGAAATCACGCCATCTGACACAATTCTTATTTAGAATGAATATAAACAACAAAAATAAGTATCTGAACCTCAGCTAGTTATAAATTATTTTCAAAAAACCCTTGCACAGTACTTGCATTTAGACTATTTTTGAACCAGAGATAAACGCTCCTTGACATTTTGAGATATAACGCACTGATAATCAGACAGTTAGCTAATTTAAGCTACCTATCTCGCTGATAATCAGGTACTTATAGCGACCAGCACATGTGAACTCAGGTGCGCCCTATCCATCTAAGCAAAGCCTATCAACGAGTAGGATGCCAAGCTAGAGAGCTGTAACAGGCTTTAGGAATAGGGTGACGTGGGGTGCAGTGTGCGAGCATGGTGATGCCAGCCCGATAACCAAGGGGGGTATCACCGCAAAATAACCAGCACCTGGATGACAGGCTAGTGAGAGCGACACTCATGCTGGGGACTAACTTTTAAATTCAATTACAATGCTTAGAAAAAGACTAACACAAGACCAACTAGCTAACATGGATTACTCAAAACTACTTCTTAAGATGCTTAAGGGTGAGCACAAACTAGAAGAGCTCTACGACAGGGGGCAATGGATGATAAGTGTAAAAAACACACACTTCACTTTCAGGATGAGATTGTTTGTAAGTACAGCGCCTCTGGACGCATTAACAATGGGTGTACCTACATGGAGCCTTAGGATTACCAATGACGAAGACAGACAGGTAATGTACATATCAAGCTTAGCGCCAGATATATCTCAATACCTTGGCAATCGCATAATGGATGCCAAAGAAAAGCGCCAGAAAAAGAGCGCACAATTTGACTATGCAAATCTAGAGGAGTATATCAAAGGTTAACTGATGATTGCTAATGCATGAAAGCCCCGTACAGGGGCTATTAACCAGACGCCTGAGGCGTCACAACATCAAACACAATGACACTATCAAACCTAGAATTACTAGCGCAGTATCACTACAACAAAGACAATTTATCAAGTATCAAATTTGACAAGCATGGGAGACCTTACATCCAGAACGGGGGCAAAATTATGCTCTCCAGAAGAGGTAACTATCACTACACAATTAATCACTAAAAACAACTAGAATTATGAGTATCAAATCAAACATTTTAACTGAAATTTCTAAGACATTTCAAACCATCGGCTGGGACACAGCAGAGGCAAAGTCAAAGCTAACCAACGACACAGGCATGATACCTACAGCCTTCGAGAAGGAAATGACCATAGAGTACATGAAGGCTAACAACGTACTGTACACGCTTGAGTCTATTGAAAACGATGTAAAAAAGATAAAAATGCTAATAAAATTACTAAACGATAACAACTAGAATTATGGCTTACTTCCCACTACTAATCGTAGCGCTTGTGATACTCACAGCGGTAACACTTTTTAAAAACGAAATCAAAAAATTCCTAAAATAAATAACTATGAAGAAATCATTGAAAATATTCCTTGGCCTTATGACAATCTCTTATCTAATAATCTTTGCCATCCAGGTGCATGATGCACAAGACAGGGCAGATAGATACGCCTGTATGAAAGGGCTGAAATGCCCAGATAAGATGCCAGCCCATTGGGATGAAAACTAGGCAATAAATGTGATGGCTGTAGACAGCGAAAGGCAAAGCGAAATTGCCCGTCACAACTAACCAACTAAAACAACTACTCACCACTCTAGTGCAGTCAAAATAATGGTGTCCAACCAGACACCAATCACTTGAGGTACGAAGGAAGTAAGAGTAGCAATCACAGGCGCTGTTGACAGCCTTGAGTAGAGCAATACTACTGCCTGTATCTAACAGCACAAAGACCTTTGCGATAAACACAGGCATCAAATACAATGCAAAAATTACTAACTAAAGTATCAAAATTATTAACAGAGCTAGGTAACGGGGCTGGATACGCCCTTAGAAACTAATTAACAACAGATAAAACTATGAAAACTAAAATCAAATTGAAAGAAGGATACGCACAGGGCTATATGCCACTTGGGGTATCATACAAAAACTACACAATGCTGGTAGCAATAGCCAACTACTCTAAAAATGGGGTGTGTGTTAATAACGCCATGCAGATGATAGACGAAGACATGAGAGATGATTGGGAGCCAGATGTAAGAACAGCTCAAAAGAAACGCCTCATGGATGGGATGGGAGGCTTTATGCACGCTGTATGCACAGGGGACTTTGCCTTAGCATGGAACAGGGCTGATGGTAGTAACAGAGAGGCTCTTCTGGAGGCGCTAAAGAATAACGAGATAGAGTTATGAAAAGAGCAAAACTAGAATTTCAGACACATGAACAGGCAGAGGCGTTTGTCTCTGCATGGAGCAGAGAGACAGGCAGAGGTCACATCGTTGCAAACCAATTTGTGATACTGCACAAGGTAACTCCAGAAGAGGAGAATTTTATTGACAACTACAAGGTTAACTGACGATTGTTAAGTACATGAAAGCCTCCTCTGGAGGCTATTAACCAGATGCTTAGGCATCACAAATCACAGACAATGAGCGAAACAGAAGAGCACGCGCAGAGAGTAAAGAAATACATAAGAATTAATTTCAATAGTGGATGGGATGTTGACGAAAATATATCTGAAGGAAAGACCGTAGATATATGCGAAAACGGTGACGTACACTATGATGGATTTTCAATAATTAAAACAGGGATAAAGCTATGAAGACAACAATCAAATTATCAAACAAGATGCAAAGATACCAAGCAAAAAATGGGTATCACGTTCAGATTAATCTAAACTACACCGCTACGGTCAGAAACCTTCGGGAGTTTGTTGAGTACATCAACAGCCCAGAGTCAGACGTTGACCTAGAGTTTTTTGGGAACATACTAAGCTACGACAGTACAGTAGATGATGAGTTTAAGTACGGGCTTAACACAATCATAGCTGAGGTCAAAGGCTTTGCGGTCTTTAACGCACAGTTTAAGCACACCTACATCGAGTGTAAGGAAGACAAGGAGACCATCAGTATAAAGACCAGCAACGGCAAGCTAATCACCTTCAGCGTGATGTACAACCAATGTGTAGATGTAAAGTACCACAACGGTCAGGACGACTTCAAAATAATTGGGTTTCATGGGGGGCAGACTCCTGTGCCACACACAGACGTAACACTACAAACAATATTACTAAACAACTAAAATTATGGCAACAACTATCAAATTTAAGACAGACAAGGCAACAGATTGGTACGTCACCAAAGAGTTTGCAGACGACAAACACATGCGTAATTTTATTGCGTATGTGTGCAGAACAAAGAAGGGATACACCCTTGACGAAGTATTTATTAATCAAACAGAGTATAAAACTTGTGACAGGTGTTGTTATGATATCGTAGATAATGACGGCGACATCATGGAACACGTTTGCAGTGATGAAATAGAATTAAATTCAAGAGAGGACATGAGAAATTATACATACAACATATTGACTAACGAGATTGTGATATTTGAGCAAGAAAAAGAAGATGAAAACACCTTTAACTGTGTTGGAGATATAGTTATTCAATTAAAAAAAGAAGGATACAAACAAGTAATTAACATATTAAAAAACTAAAATTATGAAAGACAATAAACTAATAGCAGAATTTATGGGGCATGAATTTACTCTTATGCCTGACACAGATGGAAAGTGTTATACCGAAAAAGATAGTTGGGATATAATACACGAAGATGATTTCATAGTAGATGGAGGCTGGTATGCTTACAACACATCATGGAACGGGCTTATGCCTGTGGTTGAGAAATGCTTAGAGATGCACAACAATCTCATTGATGGAAGAGACATAATAAATACGTCATATACCTCAATAGCACAAGCATTGCAAGTTGTTTCTCTTAAAGAAACCTACAAAGCAGTAGTAGAATTTATTAATCAATTAAAAAACTAAAATTATGAGCATCAAACACATCACACCGCTAGATTACAGCTACATGGAAAAAATTAGCTGGGAGAAAAAAGTATCATACGCAGAGGTAACCTTTACTGTGACTACAGGGGCTATTCAGCAAACCATTAAAGCCAATGTAGACACCAACGGGAAAGGGCTTTACGAGGCGCTAGTAGACCAAAGAATAATTGCTGAGTCAGACCATGTAAGAGAGGAGATTAACGGCATGGTTAAGCGCAATGTTGACAAGTACTGCGAAAGAAAGATAAGGGTATACAAAAGCGGAGTAAGGATACACAACGAGCTTTTAGACCTTGTAGTAAAGGATAAAAGAACAACTGTCTGGGAGCCTGAGAAAAACAACGGGGCTGTGAAACCTGAAGAGTTCGTTGTAACAGACCGCGTTAGTAACCTAAGCAATGAGGAATTTTCTGGTAGATTATCTGATGACTCTTACCCAGCATACATTACTGCTTGGGCACACCCATCAATTACCAAAGAGCCCTGTAAGTGTTCAATAAAATTCTGGATGAAAGATAGAGACGATGTTACAGACATGCCTTACAGCCTACCTGAGTTTACGTTAGGACTTAAGTCTCTTGTTTCAAGAGAGGACAGCGAAGGTCTGCTACGCAGAAAAGAACATATAATTGACCTTATATACTCTGATGACAGGGGTATGTACCACTCTTACATGATACAGGATACAGGCAGAAGAGTTAAACTTAACACCTTCATAGCCATGGTTAGACAGTACAACAGAGAAAAGGAGTATCTGATAAGCAAGAGCTTGGTAGAGAATATAAACTACAGGGAGATGCTGGCTAAACTACAGGAGATGTACCCTGGGTTACCGATATCTAAGAAAGAGGTTTACCGTACCAGCTTTAACAGAAACTTTCATGATAACTGGGGCAGAAGAAGATACCTAAAGTGTATTGTTGTTGAGTTTCCTGACAGTAGTAAGTTGTTTTACAACGAAGAGAAAGCATGCGAAAAGAAAGAGCTGTTAGTTTCAGGGATATTTGACGCCTCCGCTACGACACCTGAGCAAGCGGTAGAAAAATTAATTAATCAAAACAAATAGAGATATGAAACACGAGGTAATATGTTATGCAACAGGAGACGTTCTTTTTAAAGACGTCTCCAGGAGAGAGTGCGGTAATTGGATAGACGAGAACGACCTAGGATTAGGAGACGTATACATAAAAGAAAAGCCCTTCACCTTTAAAGACCTGGTCTTTAAGAGCCACAAGGTATTTCCTAAAGCATGGGCATCCAGGATGGAGTTTGAAAACGGGACTTTCATTTCAGTGGTAGGCGGTCATGAATTTTTGTACGGCAACGGGTACTCAAGCTTTGAGGTTATGAGTACTGTGACAGACAGAAGGGGAGGGTTTGGCGGAGTAGATAGCTGGATGTCTGTAGAACAGGTAACAAGAAGGATGAGATACCTTCAGTCGCTACCTAAAACTATTGACACCAGAAAAAACGAAGGGGGATATCATATAATAACTAACAAATAAAATCATGACAAATCATAAATTTAATTACCAAAGAATACAGGCTATGGAAGAAAGAATAAAAGAACTAGAAGTCAAGGCATCTATACTTGAGGTCAACAACAAACACCTCAAGGACAGGATAGCAGAGCTTAACAAGAAATTAATTAATCAATCTAAAAACAACTAAAATTATGTTACACACCAGAAAATTAAACAAAAACGTGTACACCATCCAGAGCGAAGGGTACAGCAACAGCAGGTCTTGGGGACACATCTCTAAGCTTTACATGAACGACATGTACATGGGACAAAGAAAAGTAAGATACATCAACAGGACGTGGGAGTCTTACAGGTTTCGCTCATGCATGCAGTTACTTATTGAAGGCATGCTTGAGGACAGGATAGACATGCACCTTGCAGACTACAAGGAGCAGAACGGCATCAAGAGACTCACTAAAAAACGCAGAGAGGATGCGATGCAATTTGCAGACGACAGGATAAAAGAACTACAAGAACTTTATAAAACAATTTAAACTATTTATTATGAGAGAAAGAGAACAAGAAATTAGAGCAAGCCTAGAGGCTGACGTTATATTAAGAAGAGCACTAGATATCAAGGATGCCAAAGCCCTACTAAAAAAAGAGGGCTACTGTGTAGAAAACTTATGGCACATAGATGACATAAAACAAAACTACAAATGCTCAGACGAGGATGCGATGGATATACTAGAGGATGTGTGCTCAGAAGATTATGTATCAGAGACAGTCTTTACAATGATAGACGAGGCTATAGACCATATTAACGATGGACAATTTAAACCACTAAACAACTAGAGATTATGAAAGTAAAAATCCAACACAGACAAGTGTACCATAAGTACGCAGAGATAGAAGTAGAAGTAGACAAGGTTGACTATGAGTCTTACTTAAAAATAAATAAACATGGAGACCTTCAGGACTACCTCATAACAAACCAGGGCAACTATATAGCAGAGATTGATGACAAGCTACAGGCATCACGTTTTCACTACGGCTTTGGCACAGACTATGATGCCAATCTACACTATGGCTCGGCCATGTGCGACAATCACCTAGAGGAAGAGTGGAGATATGAGTGCGAAGACCTACAGGAGGGGGGACACCTATGAAAATAAAACATCACAAGGTGTTGCCCTCAGGGTTGCACGCAATCACAGACCAGGAGAACAGGATACACATATACACAGAGGAAGAGTTTAAGCACATCCACTGGTGGACAAGAGCCAAGATATACTTGGAGTTATGATAAATTAATATCAATTTGTTGTACGATTGATAAACATTTTGTACATTTACAATTCATTAAACACTAATAAATTATGGGAAAAACTAAACAACTTCTCGCAGACATGCGACAGGAAGAAGTGGACAGGATGGATGCCGACTCAAGCTACGAGGCTTGGTTATCTAATGTTACTTCACATCAAAAATCTTTAACAGAAATAGCACAAACTCTTGAGAAATTTCTTGAGAGTTTACCTATGGGCATAGAGCATGCTCAAGCACAAATCAAAAATCAAAAATCAAATGCACTACTCAATTTTTAAATCATACGTGTCTCAAGTTTGTGAGCTGTATGATATTAATCAATCAGAACTATTTACAAAGAGCAAGCGAAGAGATATTGTAGACGCTAGGCAGATGCTTTATTATCTATGCTCCGAAAGACCTATGCGTGTACGTTATATAAAACAGTACATGCAGGAAAGTGGATACTCTGTAGGTCACTCTACAATTATTCATGGGATAAAATTAGTCAAGGAGAGAGTCTTTAATGACGATGACATGGAGACAATAATAAACACTATACAATCATGCGCAATAATTTAGAAAATGTTTTTCAAGAGGCGAGAGTAGACGACATGGCTGTTAGTTTAGATGGGCATGGGTACGACTCAACGCTGTACCTAGGTTGCAAGATAACTAAAGACAAAGAGCTGGGCGATATCGTTATTCAAAACGTAGCGCTTGGGGGAGACTATTACAAATACATTTCTTATGACGAGGAGATGGTGTTTATTAATAAAGGTTGGAGGCTTGGCGTATATAATCTATGTATAAATACTTACTTAAAAAAACTAAATGATATTGAATACAAGATTAAGTACGAGATGAACAACAAACAAAACCCTAAGAAAATAAAACATTTAAAAAATCATAGGGAAAGATTATTAAAAAAGTATAATAAGATTAATTTAAAACTAAACAATCATGAGTAAATTAAAATCAGTTTTTGAAACATTGAACTCTATCAATGTAAACGACAAAGTAGAAAAGAAGAACAACCTAACATACCTATCATGGGCATGGGCGTGGGCAGAGGTAAAGAAGAACTACCCTACCGCAACGTATACAATCTATGAGAATGTAGACGGGATGTTCTACCACACAGACAACAGGTCTGCATGGGTTAAGACAGGTGTAACCATCGAGGGTATAGAGCACATCGAATACCTACCTGTGATGGACTTCAGAAACAATTCTATCCTTCTGGATAAGCTATCGTCTGTTGATGTAAACAAAACCATACAGCGTAGCTTAACAAAGGCTATCGCAAGGCATGGGCTTGGTCTTTATGTGTATGCTGGAGAAGACTTACCTAACGGTGAGGCAAAGCAAACAACAGGCAGACCAGTAGCTAAGAAGCCAGCGAAAACTATGCCTTCTTTACAAACGATGGAAACGCATCTAAACCTAGAGATAGGAGATGATAATTGGGATAGAGTTATGAAGTATGTAATCGACAACAAGGACAAAGGCCTTAAGTTTATTGGAGAACAGCTGACTAAAAAATATAAAATGTCAACGATAGTTAAAAAAGAAATAGCAAAAGCAATATAGATATGAAAGACATCATCAAACAATTACAAGACGACAAGGAGTACTACACAGGGGTTGGAAGGAATTATCTTTCCAACTCAGACATAGGAGACCTGATTAAAAATCCTAAGAACTTTAGGAAACCAAGAGAGGACAACAAAAACTTTCTTGTAGGCAGATACTTCCATCAGTTAATACTTGAGCCAGAGAAGGCAGAGGCTACGCCTCATGTAGACCTAGCCTCCAGGAACAGCAAGGCTTACAAAGAATTCATTGCTGAAAACAATCTAGAGATAGGCCTGCTTACAAAGGAGAAGTTAATGATGGAAGACCTAGTTGAAAGCATGCTCAACGTGAAGGACATCAGAGCTTTGATACAGGAAGATGGCGTGCAGTATGAGGTGCCCATGATAAAAGAAATACATGGAGAAATGTGGAAGGGTAAAGCAGATATTGTAGGCTCAGAATATATTTTTGATATCAAAACAACAGGCGCTATAGATAAGTTTAAGTGGAGTGTTCGTGATTATAATTACGACAGCCAAGCTTATATATATCAACAGCTTTTTGGAAAGCCCCTTGTGTTTTTAGTTGTGGATAAGACAACTAAGATGATAGGCATGTACTCTGTGAGTGACGAGAGCTTAGAACGTGGTGAGCAGAAGGTTGCCAAGGCTGTTGCGCAGTACAGAAGGTTTTATGGTGACATGCCAGAGGAAGATATAAACCAATTCTATTTTTATGATGAGGTTTAAAGAGATGCTCCTTAAAAAGTACAAGGAGTTATACAGAAGTAAGGATGTGATATGGCTTGAAGTTCCGATGAGCTGTGTCACACGAAAGGCTAAGGATGATATTATCATAGCCACAATAGAAACATTGGAGCATAAAATAAATATTTTAAACCATTAATTATGGCAGTAAACACAGATGAAATTGTATTCGCAGACGGTTTCAAATTCAGAAAGAAACATCCTAATCAAAAAGATTTTGTACTAGGAAGTTTAAGTATCAAGGTTGATGACGCAATCACATTTTTAAAAGCCAACTCAAAAAACGGTTGGGTAAATGTAGGTATCAAGGAAAGTAAGGCAGGAAATCCTTACATGTTTGTTGACAACTTTGAACCAAAGCAAACAGAGGCGGTAACCAAAATTCATTTAGATGAGAGTGACGTACCCTTCTAAAAATAATGGGGTGTGTAACAGCGCCCCAAAATTTTTGTGCTAATATATTTTACTATATAGGGTTTATTATTCAATGCTTTTATTTATTTTTATTCCCTATACGAGACCAGAAAGATAACATTATCGACACACACACTGATAATCAGTTACTTAAGTAACATAAACTCGACACAAACTCGACACAATTAAATCAAACACAGCATGACAGCAAAAGAAATCACAATTTTTCAGAACATTAAAGAGACCTCAACCCCTTTCTTTAGGAGCTTGGAGTTTATTATTGACAGAATAAAAAGCGGAGCATCAAAGGACTTGGTTAAAAGAATTCGCACAGAGAAAGACAAGTCACAGAGAAACGAGCTAAAGAAAAATCTACCAGCAATATGTTTCTCAGGTACATTCAATAAGCGTAACGACTCATCAATCATCCAGCACTCAGGTTTTATATGCCTAGATTTTGATGGGTACGAGAACAACAAAGAACTCCTAACAGATAAGGAGAAACTAACTAAGAGTAATTTTATATACTCTGTGTTTATATCTCCTTCAGGCAAGGGATTAAAAGCTCTAGTTAAAATACCTCAGGACATTGACAATCATGTAAACTATTTTAATAGCCTTGAGATACACTTCAATAACCCACACTTTGATACTACATGTAAAAATATTTCAAGGGTTTGTTACGAGTCTTACGACCCGTTGATATACGTAAACAAAAACTCTAGTGTATGGGAAGAGATTAAAGAAAAGGAATACACTGAGGTAAACAGCAGGTTAGACATGCCGACAATACCAATCACAGATGAGAACAAGATTGTAGAGATACTTGTGAAGTGGTGGGTAAAGAAGTACCCAATGGTTGAGGGGCAGAGAAACAATAACTGTTTTATTTTAGCCTCAGCATTTAATGACTTCGGTATTAATAAATCTTTAGCTGGATATGTACTGCAGAACTATAGAACTTCAGACTTTACAGAGACAGAAATAAATCAGACGATAAGTTCGGCCTATGCTCAGACACAAAACCATGGTACAAAATACTATGAGGATGAGGAGAGGGTCAACAACATAAGAGTAAAGCTTAGACGTGGGGAGTCTAAAAAGAAAATAAAATCACAGCTAGAGGACAGCCACATAGAGCCAAGGGTAATAGAGGCTGTACTTAACAGGGTTGAGGAGGAGAATGAACAGAAACAATTCTGGACTAAATCAGACAAGGGAGTAATAAAGATAGTGCATATACTATTCAAGCAGTTCCTTGAGGACAATGGCTTTTATAAGTACAGCCCAGAAGGTAGTAAGAACTATGTGTTTGTTAAGGTAACCAACAATCTGGTTGACCATACAGATGAGAAGTATATAAAAGACTTTGTATTGAACAGCGTTATAGAGCTGGACGATGCGTCAATATACAATCACTTTGCAGACCAGGTAAGGTACTTTAGAGAGGATTTCCTGACACTTCTATCAACGATTGACATCTACTTTGTTGAGGACAATAAGAACACCTCATACCTTTACTATAATAACTGTGCTATCAAGGTAACAAAAGATGATGTAGAGGTGATAGATTACATAGACCTCAATGGTTTTGTTTGGAAAGACCACGTCATTGATAGGGTATTTAATAAGTGTGAGGTAGGTGACTGCGACTACAAAAAGTTTATAAAAAATATATGTGCTTCTGATGATGGTAGAATTAAATCAATGGAGTCTACTATTGGTTTTCTTCTGCATGGGTACAAGAATTTATCATACTGCCCAGCAATAATTTTAAACGATGAGGTTATAAGTGACAACCCAGAGGGAGGAACAGGTAAGGGATTGTTTATGAATGCCTTACAGAAGATGAAGAAGGTGGTAACGATAGACGGAAAGTCTTTTACTTTTGAAAGAGCATTTGCCTACCAACTCGTGTCAGCTGACACACAGATACTTGTGTTCGATGATGTAAAAAAGGGGTTTGATTTTGAGAGATTGTTTTCTGTGGTAACAGAAGGACTTACGCTTGAAAAGAAAAACAAGGACGCAATAAAAATTCCGTTTAGTAAGTCACCTAAGATTGCAATCACAACTAACTACGCCATCAAGGGAGCAGGTAATTCTTTTGCTCGTAGAAAGTGGGAGCTTGAACTACACCAGCACTACAATAAAAACTATACACCAATCGATGAGTTCGGTAAGCTAATGTTTGGAGACTGGAACGATGAGGACTGGTGCAAGTTTGATAACTACATGGTGGGATGTATGATGGGATACCTAGAGACAGGATTAGTCAAGAGTAAGTTTGTTAACCTTAAGATACGACAGCTATCTGCGGAGTCTTCACATGATTTTATAGAGTGGCTAGGGTTAATAGCTGGGAGTGAGATGAGCGCCAACATATATGTTGACTCAAGGATACACACCAACACTCTGTACCAGGATTTTATATCAGAGTACCCAGACTACGGACCAAAGTCTAGACTATCTATATCACAGGTAAGATTTAATAAGTGGCTTACAGCCTATGCTGTCTACAAAACGGGAGCTCAACCTGAAAAGGGTAGAGATGCTACAGGTAGATGGATGAGATTAAAAAGAGCAGACGAAGTTAACATTCAAACCTCATTATTATGATACAGTTTAGAGACTACCAGCAAAAGATTATTGATGATGGCGTTAAGATAATATCTGAAAAAGGATTTCTTTATCTAGCCATGGAGGTTAGGACAGGTAAGACCCTGACTAGCCTGGGTATAGCAGAGAAGATGGGGTACGAAAATGTTTTGTTCCTTACAAAAAAGAAGGCTATCAGTTCTATAACACACGACAACGATATGATGTGCCCCACATCTTTTATTTTGTTTGTTATAAACTATGAGAGTATGCACAAACTACCCAACATAAAGTGGGACTTGATTATTCTGGACGAAGCCCATGGTATGGGTGCGTTTCCCAAGCCCAACAAGAGAGCTAAAGATGTTAGAACTATTATAAGCAAGACAGGTTGTGATGTCTGTTTGTTGTCAGGAACACCAACACCTGAGTCGTACAGTCAGATGTACCACCAGGTGTATGGTATTCCAAAGAATCCTTTCAGACAATACCCTAGTTTCTATAAGTTCTCTCATGATTACGTGGATGTTAAAGAGAAAAAGATAAACAGCATGTACATAAGGGACTACACCAGAGGTCATGATTCTATAATTCAGAAGATGAAACCATACACTATATCTTATACACAGAAGGAGGCAGGGTTTGAGAATGATATTATAGAGGAGGTGCTGGAGGTGGAGATGAGTGAGTCAACGTATAACATAACCTCAAAGCTTCAAAAGAATTTAGTTGTTGAGGGTAAGGATGAGGTTATACTTGCGGACACACCAGTGAAACTTATGATGAAGCTTCATCAGATATATAGTGGGACTGTAAAGTTTGAAAGTGGAAACTCTATGATACTAGACTTAAGCAAGGCTCAGTTTATATACGATAACTTTTGCTTAATGAAGGTAGGAATATTCTATAAGTTTAAGCAGGAACTAAACGCTTTGAAGGAAGTGTATGGCGACCAGCTCTGCACAGAGGTAGACGAGTTTGATTCCACAGACAAGACCATAGCACTACAGATAGTAAGCGGAAGGGAGGGAATTAGTTTGCGTAACGCAGAGTATCTGGTGTACTATAACATAGACTTCAGTGCGACAAGCTACTGGCAAAGCCGAGACAGGATGACCACCAAGGACAGTAAGCTTAGTAAAATTTTCTGGGTGTTTGCTAAGGGAGGTATAGAAAAACAAATATACAAAGCGGTGACAAAGAAAAAGGACTACACCTTGCGTCACTTTAAAAAAGATTTATTAACTTTAAATTAAATACAATGATAGAAGCAATTGGTTGGCTAACTATAGCCTGGATAGTAATGGTAGTAGGAAAAGCAATAGGTAGAAGGCTATGGCCTGAAGATTGGGAGCCTGGTGTTTTAAAAGATAGGGGAAAAAAAGAATGGCCTTCAGAAGAAAGCCAGGAAGATATGACAAGAAGGCTGTGGCCTGAGCATCACCCCGAACACAAAGAGAAAGATGAACTTCAATAATGATTTTAGATACGACCTTGAGATAGGAAAGGAAGGAGAAAGAATTGTTGATTCATTATTCAAAGATAAATTAGTTGAGGTTAAAAGAGATAGCTGGGTTGGAAGGTCGGGCAATATAGCTATAGAGTACGAGAGCAGAGGCAAGCCATCTGGTATAGCAACAACTCAGGCAGACTACTGGATAATAATATTCTCAAAAGAATATCAGGACAAAGTCATGTATGTATTTGAAACTCAGTTACTTAAGAGTGTGTCTAGAGATTACTTTAAGCAAGGCAAAGTAAAGGCAATGGGAGACAACAACACATCAATGGCTGTGCTTATTCCTATAAAAGAAATTAGTAACTTTATAAAACATAAATGACAGAACAGCAGATACAAGCGAAGAGAATTAAACAGCTTGAGGCTGAGGGTTATTATGTGATTAAGCTTATTAAAACAAATAAGAATGGGATACCTGACCTTGTTGCTATACCACCTAACTGCGGTGTAATATTTAGCGAAGTTAAAACAACTAAGGGAAAAGTGTCTGCGCTACAGGAGTATAGACTTAAAGAATTAAAGAAGCATGGAGTACAGGTTGAGGTTTATAGAGGGTGAATACGAATACGAGGTAGACGAAAACTTTATTGAAATACTACGAGAGATGCCTGAAGAGTTGGCTATGGACATAGCATCTCAGATAGAATTTAATTCAGACTTACTTCCTGCTACTGGATTTAGTACAAGTATATTTGCTGGTGTAACAAAAGACCTAGACACACCAATTTTTTTTTGTGTTGAGTACGCAAAAGAAGAAGGAGGAAATACTATATACATAGACATAGAGCAGGTAGACTCTGATACATATTTAGATTTATATTTAATTAAACAAACACTACAATGGCAAACTTAACAAGAGAAAATAGACTTAAGAAAATAGTAAACACAGTTTTTGATGTAGACATTATGGAGAAAACGAGAAAACGAGAAGTGGTAGAGGCCAGGATGGTGTACTGCCGAATACTTATGGACGAGGGATATAAAACCCTATCAAGAACAGCCAAGAGCCTGGACAAGCATCACGCCACAGTTATACATTATAATAATTCATTTAAGTATGTTATAAAAGCAGACGATAGATTGTATGAATTGTATGAGCGATGTGTTAAAATGTTTACAGAGCCACAGCGAATACAAAATAAAGAATTAACACTGGTTGAATGTAAAAATTTAATATTTACTTTGGAAAACAAAATAAAAAACTTAACTTTGAATTTATCTAGTCTAAATTTAGAGCATGAAATATTTATAAAAAGACAAAAGGTTTACCATGATATTTATAAAACGATACATGAGAGAGTAAACAAAAAGAACATCAAACAAGTTACACGCAAACTTAACACATACCTAAATGGAATACACAGTTAACGACATAGAAAAGATTATAAGCTTTACATCATGGAACACAAGAAAAAAAATTGATGAGCTTTTAAGGATAGATTGTTATATGTATACAAACCTAGGGATTGACTCTAGTTCTAAGGAAAGAACTACCGCTAGTAAAAATTCTAGGAAAATATATAGGGCAATAAAAAATTTAGATTATAAAATCGGTAATGATTTTTTAATTGCAATGGACAGAAGCTAATGAACCCGAACACCTCGCTGGAGAAAAGAAGAATAGAACACGTTAACAACCTAACGAACAGTCTTCACGACTCATGCGATGAAATCTACGAGTCTTTAATAGACCATGATTACAACCATTGTAAAAAAATTTCTAAAGAATTAATCTTAAAGCTAAAAGATATGATTGATTCAATGGAAGATGATTTATAAAACAGCAGTCATGAAAAAAAAATTAAAGACCAATAGGCTTAGGCTAAAGGACGATGAGTTAAATATAATAGAAGAGTATCGAGGGCTAAAGAAAGCGGCTGAGGCAAGCGGCATTGACGTAGACACAGTGAAGCACGCCTGGTTAAAGAGTGACAAGGCAAGCCTGTTCGTTAAGAACCCTAACTTCCAGGTACAGAAAGAAAAAGATTTTGTTGAGAAGCTAATCAAAGAACTTGACAAGCACTCTCCTCAGTACAAAAAAATTAGGAGAAAAAAATCTAAGTCAGGCCACCTTATGGTGCTTGACCCAGCAGATATACACATAGGTAAGCTTTGCTCAAGGCTTGAGACAGGACAGAAATATAATTCACAGATAGCAGTACAACGAGTACTAAATGGAGTTCAGGGTATATTAAAATCATCTAACGGGTTTGATATAGATATGATTAACTTCATAGGCGGCAACGACATACTGCATATTGATTCTCCTAAGAGACAAACAACAGGGGGCACACCTCAGGATACAGATGGGATGTGGTATGAGAATTTTTTAGTTGCTAAAAAACTTTACGTTGATGTTATTGAATTGTTGTTATCAATATCTGATATTCACTTCACCTTTAACCCAAGCAATCACGATTACATAAGCGGCTTCATGTTAGCTCAGACAATCGAAAGCCATTTCAGACACTGTAAAAATATTACGTTTGATAATACCATGGCTCACAGAAAATACTTTAGGTATCATAATAATTTAATTGGAACCACACATGGAGATGGTGCAAAGTCTGCAGACCTTCCAAGCCTTATGGCTCACGAGAGCAAGGACTGGACTGACTGTACTAAAAGATATTTCTATACACACCACGTACACCACAAAACAAGTAAAGATTTTATTGGATGTACCGTTGAGAGTCTTAGGAGTCCAAGCACTGCAGACACCTGGCATCACAAGAAGGGATATACTGGTGCGGTTGAGGGAGTTGAGGCATTTATACACCACAAAGTATATGGTCAGATAGCAAGGCTAACTCACATATTCTAATGTCTGTAAAAGAAAAAGCAATACTTAAATTTACTGAAAGGTTTGAAGGCTCGCACAAAAGCCTAGGGCCTAGCGATGTAGACTATAGGGTGTATGATAAGCAGGGTAATTTAATAGCATTCGCTTTAGTAATACCTACAGATAAAAAAATTAAATCCTGCTACCCCTTGCAGGTTAGTCTAAATAATCTATCAAAGCTATCCCTTAAAAGATTAAACCCTGTTATAATATGGGCGTGTCTTGATGGTATTATGTACGGTAAAATAAATTCTATATCAGGTACAGTGTCTTGGCAGGGCACATCAGAACTAAGCTCAGAGCTTGTTGTAATGTACCCAAAACAAAAGACATTTAATTATGCCAGACACTATTAGTTAAAAGTCGTCATATATTTCTTTCTTCAAATCTCTTTTCATCTTTCTAATCTCTGACTTTATTTCTTCCGCATCTTCATTTGTTCCTCCAGGACCATACTTATCCTTATACATTTCAGGAAACATCTGTTTCATTTTAGTCTTACTCATTGGCGTATATGTTTCTCCGCCTTCATTCTTCGGTCTGTAAGACGGAGAGATACCCGTAACATCATACGTAGCCTCCTCAAGCTTTTCCTCTTCACCACCAAATAAATTATACAGTCCAATGAAAGGGTCGAACTGTGCTCCTACCGTAATTTCTGTTAGCACCCTAAGTGCGGCCTCTACTTCTCCTACATCTTTCTTAGTAAGCTTTTTGTACTTATAGAAGACACTGGCTATGGGGTTAACAACATCATCACTAAACCTAAGACCTTCTTCTTTGTACTCCTCTCCTTGTATACCAGATATTACTCTACCAGCAACATCAAATCCTTCGATAGCTGAGCCAACAAATGGGAGCTGGTATATAAGATTAAGCCCCATCGCAGCCTCTGCCATTTTCTTGAGTGCCGCTTCTTTATCCTCGTCATCTCCCTTAACAAATTTAGCTATGTTAGATACACCAACAAACAGCACGTTAGCTACAGCCATGTTTAATGCCAAACCTCTCGTGTCTTTTGAGCGCGGCATTTTTCCTTGAGATATACTTCTTGATATGTTGGTTGTGCTCTGCATAACCTTGTTAATTTGAAGAAACAATGTGCTACCGAACATGGTAAAAGCTCTTTGAAAAACAGTACTGTTCATCTGTAAAGGAATCTTATCTGTTCCTCTTCTTGATTGCTGAGTAGGATTGTAATTGTTAAATGCTTTTAAAGCATCAGCCTTACTCATACCATTTTTTATGTTACGCTTATAGTTAATCATGTAACCCATAACACCAAGCACATCTCCAATCACAGTAGGAGCAGCAGCCGCTGTTTTAAATCCTTGCTGTGCTCTTTTACGCTTGCTTCCTGTTAATGATTTCTTATTAAAGGTTTGACTTCCAGACTCTAGCCCGTAGATATCACCCTCTATACCCTGCTCTATCCTCTTCCTGAATGTAGGAGATATCTCCATAGCCTGTCGTACAGGGCCTTTCATTCCAACTAAATCTTTAGCTAAAGATAGTACGTTAGCCGCGCCATCAATCATAAACATTGGATAGTCAACAGCCTTCCTAATTACACGAGGAACCTTAGAGTCTGAAGGAAAATAACTGTAGTCTTCAAAGGCGTTTACAAAAGAAGTAGCCTGCTTAAGTATTTGTATAGCCTTAAATGCTAAGGCAAATCCTGTGAACTTAGATTGTAATTTACTTATTATTTTTACAGTTCCTGACGCATCCTTTCCAGAGTCTGGATTGATAGCAAAGTTTACAGCCTTCCTCATAGCACCCTCAACACCAGTCTCTTTAAGTAAAGCCTTAACAGATTCAATCTTAAATAAGTTGTTTAGCCTCTGCGTTCCTACAGCATAAGCCTTATACTTCTCCATGCTCTCAATATGATTATTAAGAACAGATGTAAAATCACCTTTCTTTAGGTTAATATCAGAAGTCTTATTGCTTCTTTCTTTAAAAGCAGGAGAGGTCTCAGAATTAAACACACCGTTAAAGTCTCCACCCTTTATCATGTCTGCTGAAGTATCAGCTGATATGGTGGATGTTGGGAAGTAGTTATTTACATACCCTAGGTTTACATCATTGACGTAGGAGTAAACATTGTTAACGCTCTCATAGTATTCATTACTTAGAAAGTCAACAGATTTCTCAGCAAACTCCACCGCCTCTGGACCTATAATATTTTTAATACTCTCTATAGTTTCAGGGGTTATGCCTTGAGCTTCAAGCTTCTGTCTTTGAACATCGTTCAAACTAAGCGCGTATATACGCATCATCTGGTCTGAATTAAAAATATCAGTGTACTCTGTTCCTGTATCCCCTCGCCTTAACACAAGCTCATGAGTACCAGTGTTTAGTTTTCGGTATATTTGTTTCATCCCTTTGGTAATACCAGGGATTGTATTTGCAATGTCATCAAGCTTCTGTCTTGTTTGGTAAACTCCACCAATACTTATGTCATCCATTCTATTGAGAGCGTCATAAACATTCTTAGTAAAGAAGTCCCTTCCTTTGGTTACCCTATCAAGAGTATTGGATAGAGTACCAAGATGCTGAAGCATCAACTTAAAGTTTTTAATATAGCTACTAGCGCTAGAAAACCTCATGCTTTCAGCTAATGTAGAGAATCCTTTTCCTAGTTCAAAGTTTCTGAAGTGAGAAAGTATTTTATCTCTCCTAGCTAAACGCTGATTCTCATTAAGAACATTACCATCCTCATCAAATAGCAAAGGATTTGTATCCTTAATCTGAGCATCAGCCTCCTCTTTCATTTTCTTGTTAGCCTCAGCTCTTGCTAGTCTTCTGGACTTAAACACAGCGATAGACTCAGCTTTAGTATCTTTTATTTGCTGCATTAAGGCTTGAGTTTCTTCAAGACTCAAATTAGAAACGTCTCCAAAGGTATCAAACGCTAACGCCAAGTTTAATAGAGCCTGCTCTTTCTGGTCAAGTGTTAGTTTTTTTACTAAGTCTTTACCAGCTTCAGTCTTCTGGTCTGCTTTGGTTAGAGCCTTTAGGTCTAACTGTCTCTGTATAAGGTTACTTATCTCTACAGAATTTTCTTGTATCTTCTGTTGTATATCAAGCAGCGTATCAGCATCAGCCATAAGCACCTGCTTAACAGCGTTGAAATAACTCTGACCCTCTTTACTTAGTCCTTTAGCTCTACGCTTACGTGACTTGGTAAACGCTGTCATGGCTTTTGATTTAACAAGCTTGAGGATATCCTTAACTAAAGCCTTCTGCATATTAGCCTTCTGCTTATCTACAATATTCATAACATACTCAGTGTCTGCCTGGAATGTATCAACTGTAGATTTACCAACCCTAGATATAAGTTTATTTATTTGAGCCTGAGTATATGTTTTAGACTTTGGTAATTGGTTTCTTATAAAGTTTTTAAGCTGAGTCTGTGAAGCCCTAAGATTCTTCTCGCTTATCTTACGCTGCTTTAGGCTATTCCTAATAGCTGATATTTCTTTCTGCACCGAAACATTAGCGCGGCTGTTTAAAGTCTTGTCAAAGTCCACCATAAGCTCCATCTGAACCTGCTCTTGCTGAGCCTGGTATATAGGATTAGCTTTCATCAGGTCCATGGCTTTCTGTCTTACCTCTGCCATTGTCTTACCTTTGGATGCAAAGTTAGATACCGCTTGTCTAACCTCACTATATAATTTCATGCCCTCACTGACGCCACCTTCAACCCTGCCAAACGCTTCAGGTAATTGTGTGAACACATCTACCTTAACTTCCATAGCAGCAGCTATATCCGCGGCTGGAAACTTTCTTTCTTTAAGCACCGCTTTAATAGATGCGTCTGAGTATCCGTTTCTTCTCCCAGTTTCTATTATAGAAGCCATACTCTGGTCAGACTTAAGCATAGCCTCCTTAAGGTCTGTCGAGAAAGTTTTTAACTGAGCATCGGTTAGCTTAATAGGTTTACCGCTAAAGATATCTGCCATTGCAGTACCTAGGAACTCATCCATTGTTAGGTCCTGAATCTCCTTTGTTGTTAGGTCCTTAGACAGTTTAAATTCCTGTCTTACATAATCCCACACCGCAGTAATCCAATCCTTAACCTGCTGCTTTAAACTTGCATCCACTACGCTCTCACCTCTGTTACCGATGAGTGTTGCCATTGCTTCTTCAGTAGCCTTGTTTACATCTCCATCAAAACGCTTGAGTAATTTCTTATACAGCTCAGTCTGTTGTACAATCTCTGCACCACGCTTATATATTTTCTTACCCTTAGGTGTTAATGATAGATGCTTTACCCACACATGACCCATCTCATGAATAGCTGTGTTGTACAGCTCAGACTTTGAGTCGTGAACTTCTTTATTAATAAAGATGTTACCATCCTTAGTCATACCATAGACAACTGAATCTCCTCTTAGGTATGCTGTTACGTCAGGGCTCTCTAACAACTGGTTCATAGTGGCCTGGTCGGTAGATATATTAACAAAAGGAAAACTTCGGTTCATAAAATCTAAAAGCCTACCCTCTTCAGTCACACCAACAATAGTTCCTTGGAACTCTCTGTTAGTCATACCCATTTGAACAGGGATTACCTCTGATAATCTTTTCTTATCTGACCTTTTTCTATTTTTCCCTGCATTTTCATTAGCCTTACCAAGCACAGCATTATTATATGCAGACGGAAACAATTCAAGAACAGACTGAGGCTGTTCTATAACACCTATTATTTTTCCTCTGGGACCAACAGGATAGTTAGGGTGATTAGTTTTTTCAATACCAGGATTCAGAACATCAATACCTGTGATTGTAAAGACTGAGCGCACAGGAGTGTTTTTAAGCTGAGGCTCTGTAAGAACATCGGTGATAGAACCAAGGTGTAGCTTAGCTTTGCTTTCTGCTGAAGGGTTTTCGCCAAGCAGTGCTTTAGCAACAGGGTTCGATGGGGTACCAGGCTTTACTGCTTTACCAGTAGGGCTGTTGGGTTTACCATATCCTAGATTACCTGTGATTATATTGACCGATGTTATAGCTTTTAGATTTTTTAAAGCTTTGGGCGTTAGTAAACCATCTATAGTTTTCGCCTTAACTTTTTTATCCATTTTCTGTACATCCTCAATAGATTTTATTTGCTCAGCGTACTGCTTAAGTGTACTAGGTTTTACCGCATTACCAGATAAACCCACTCCATCTTTTATAGCTTGCTGTAGCTTAGTTTTTTTTGTTTCTAATCTCTCTCTAAAAACATTCAAAGCCTCTACTCTCTGAGCCTTAGGAAACGAGGATATGTTGTCAGCCATTACACGAACAACAGCTTCATTGCTAAGTATAGAGTCTGTCTCCATCTTAACAATTGACATAGGAACTAATCCGTTATACTCAGGATTAGCTGCCCACCAATTCTTAAAAAGTTCTTTGTTGTTGTTGTATATCTTGGTCGCTGTAGAAATTTGACCCTTGACAGTATTGGTGTCGATGCTTGCCCACGCAAGATTCTCATGACCCTTCACACCGTTAAATCCTAGGCCACCCTTTAAATTTTTTATAACCTTTCCTGTGGATGGGTTGACTACGTTACCAGTTCTAAGCTGGTCTGATATACTGAACATGGTAGGTATACCATCAATGACATCTATTGAAACAATAGGCATTGGTCTTCCTCCGTCCTTCTTTAATCTTTCGTTTAGTTCTTGTACATCAATCTTAGGAGCATTGGGGTTTGTCTCAGTTATCTCGACAACCGCACCATCCGTATCTTCGGACATTGCCTCAACAATTTCATTCACATCTGTGAATCCTTCTTTACTCTGCTCCTCCTTTAACTTGAAGTCAACATTGGCATCGTTCTCAAACTCTGATTCTAAGTCTGCCTCTAGGTCTGCAACCTCTTGAGCTGCAGCTGTCTCGCTTGCTTTGAGCTCCTCAATCCCTGAATAGTATTCTTCGGTAGTAACACCCTCAAACTTAGAGTCGTTCTCTATCGCTTTGAGGAGCGTGCTATAAAGGTCTCCCCCAGTTTGTCTGTCTTGGGACCGTTTGCTCGCAGAGCTTCTAAGAATTTCTTTCCTTTTTCCCTGGTCGACATAGATGGAGTTGACTGGTCGGTAGCTTTGTTTATCATAAGTAATATTATTAGCTTCTAATTCTTCTACAAAGATACCAATTTTATCTTGTAGTTCTGGGTTGTCAAACTTAAATATGTTTATAAAGCTTACCTCCCCTGTGTCTTCGTTGATACTGAAGTCTGTTATGCCTGCTTTTTTTAATGCATTTATAACACCCTGACTATCTGATACAGTAAGAACATACTCGTTACCGTTGTGATTCTTAGAGCCTTCCTCTACATACTCTGCGGCTATACTACTCTCTTGTGTTTCAGGCGCTAAGGCCGCTGCTAATGCAGCATACTCCTGTGCTTGTTCTATTGTTGCATTCTTTAATACAACTCTATTAGATACCTCTACTATCTCTGTACCTGCGTCATTCTTGTATCCACCAATACCCTCTTCAACCTCAACCTCTAATCCTAGTTGCTGACCTATTCCAGTTAGGTTGTTCCTGTACTGCTGATACCCTTCACTATCTCTTAAGGTCTGTGCCTGTTCAGCACTCTCAATTGTAGTGTCAAAGAATGGAGCAACAGCCACGATAGTCTCTGGCTTAGTTGTAGGTGCTACTTCCTGTATTGGACTGGCTACTTGTTCCGTTTCGGTGGTCTCAAGTTCTGTGTTTTCTTGGAAATCGAGACCACCGATGGATACTTCTGTTCCCACTCCTGTGCCAATTGTGGCTTGTTGGCGTGCATCCACGCTCTCTGTTTCTCTGATTTGAACGCCATCTAATTTTTCATTTAATATTTTAGTAACTTCTTTATCATTAGCAACCTTACCATTAAACTCGGTAAGCTGACGAGCATTCATTCTACCAAGCTTCTTTAAAAACTCACTTCTACTATAGGTTTTTCCGTCTATCACATACTGAGATAGCGCGGCCCTTGTGTCAGTGGTCTCAACACCTGGAGAAAATACAGCTTCTATTTTTGCTTTAATGTTTTCGGGAGCTAATTTTTTATTCTCTATTAAAAAAGCAATCTCTGCATTGATATCTTTAATCTTCTGACCGAATACTTCTCTACGGTTAGTGTCTGCAGAGTACTCCTCTTTAGCGGACAGCAACTGCATAAGCCTTGTCTTAACAAGTGTATTTTTTTCGCTGTTCTTATCTATGCCAAAGTCAAGCATATTGTCTGCATCCTTAGAAAGCCCTAGGTTTTTTTGTATTCTCTGTGCCTGGTCGGCATTAATTTGTCCAAGCTCAAGCATGTTGTTTGTCCACGCAGATACCCTTGTATCGCTTTCCTGTGACAATTCCTGAACTATAAAATCTATCTCGGTAAGCTTAGAGGCAAGCTCTATCTTACTCATTTTTTTTATGTCCATCACCTTGTTGACTATCATGCTTGATGTGTTGTTTCCAAAACCACCAATACCTTCTGCAGCTATTTCTTTAAAATCTAATTCATCACCAACACTAATTTGAGCAAGTCCTTCTCCAGTCATTTCTGCAAGAGGGTCAACTACAAGACGCTCTGCTACCTGTGATACAACCTTCTTTGTTCTTGAAGCTGTTTTACCAACTTTAAACACACGACCAGCAGCACCAGCGGTTATAAAGTCTACAAGAGCAATTGGAACACCTCGTGCTATACCCCTTTCTTTTGCTGTTGCCCAAATCTCTGGGTCGTTTATAGCCTTCACAACATCCTGTGGGTTTAGAACGTCTAGGCCTTTATCCTCCATTGCCGCAAAGAACTCATTGGTATACTCCATAGCAAAAGATGTCATCGCCATACCTGTCTTCATCCCTTGTCTCATACCAAAAATAGCTCCAGGAACAGCTCCAACACCAACACCACCTGCAGCTCCTACTCCTGCTCCAATACCACCACCTGCAACCGTACCAGCCGCCACAAGTTCTGCTCCGTAAGGAAGCATCATACCTATAGAGTTTATAGCCATAACAAAAGCTGTTTCAAATGGATTAGCGTTAAAGGCATCAAGACTTTCTCTAAATCCTGTAGCCCTATTCCACCTTGATAACTGTCTAGACTGTTTTCTGCCTTGATTTTTTCCTTTTAATGCAGATATCATTTCAGCCGCCTTCTTAACATCCTCTTCGTTGTTAATATCTAAATTCTGAAAATCAAAAGGCATCCCCGTACTTAACTGAAGTATAACTTCAGATGCGTTTCCATCGTTTAGTCCAGCGCGTAGTTCTTTGTAAACCGCAGCCGCACCATCCTCCATGTCCTTGGTTATTGATTTGTCATACTTAGCACTGTAAAAAGTCTTAGCTGTTTCGTATAAATCAGCAGCGTGCTGCCTCTCTACATTTATAGATTTTGTCTGTATTCTAAGGTCGTCTATTAGCTTTGCTTGTATTTCATCTGCAGGCACAACATTGTTTAGGTCTTTTACAGGAACACCAAACTCTTTTAAAGATAAAACCTCTAGCTCATCCTGAGCAAACAGCAGTTGTCTGTTTTCTTTAGCTGCTTTCTGGGATAATGCTTCGTATTTTTCGTGTGTCTTAAGGTCAAACTCTTCTCTTAGCTTTATCTTTTCTTCGGTATTAACTTCAAGGTATAGTTTGTTTTCTATTTCTCGTTGTTCTTTTGCAACCTGAGCAGCATCGTCTCTGAGTACTCCGTTTACATAATAACCACCGTACAATTCTTTTTCTTCTGGTGTCAGCTCGCTAATTAAATCTCTACCTAAATCATTTACCTGTTCATCTAAAAATATTCTAGTATCTCTAGCCTTAAGGTACTGCTGGTACTTATCATCCTCTGCTGCAAAGTTTAAGCCAGCTTCAGAATATAATTGTTTACCTATTACGTTTGTTGCGTGAGTATCTTTCCAAGAACCTTCAGCAAACTTAGCTGCTTGTTCTGCGGTTTCAAACTCAAAGACCTCACCTCTTTCTTCAGCTAATTTTTTAGCTTCTTCAAAATCAAGTTCAAGCCAGTCTTCAGGTCTACTTCCATAAAAGCTAGGGTCCTTGGGGAATAGTGTAGGGATAGCATAAAATCTACCGTTGGCCTCGTAGTCTGTCATAAGAACTGTAGACTCAGTTCCGTCTTCATTTATTCTTGGAGCTATACGCAGGTTTTGTGCCTTGTCTGATTGAAAAGCAAGGTCCTCAAACTCATTTTCTTGATACTCTTGCTTAGCGTTATTGGTTATAAAATCTTTTAGTTTCTTAGACTCTAGTACTTCAGACGAAGACATAAATGGCTGGAGGTCTATAGTCTCTGTTGCTGTTCCGTCAAAGTTTGAAACAATAATAGCGTCACCCATTCCAGTCTTTTCAAATGAGAAACCGTATTTTAGAAATTTACCTCTTAGTAAAGCAATTGCAGTCTCTTCATCCTGCTTTATAAGTTCAGTGTTAATAACTGAAAGGTCCTGCAGAAAAGGGTCGCTCTGTTGTTGAATCAACAGGTTGTTTTTCCGTTGCTCTTCTTCAAGATTTTTTCTCTCTTGTTCTTCGGCCAGGAAAATAGCCATGTCCTCAGGTCTCTGCTTCTGGTAAATCTCATTTTGTGCTTTTAGCACGTCAAATTCTTCTCCTGCAGTAGTAATTTCTTGTTCCCGATAAGCGTCCACCTCAGCAATATTGTCAGGATACATTCCTGTAGGCTCCTGAACTTGTGTTTTGGGAGCTTTAAGAAGGTTTTCTAGCTCAGCTTCAGTTGGGTTTTGTATTGGTGAACCGTCAGTTTCTGACGAATCCAAAGAACCATCTTCCCCATTGGATTCCGTAACAACTTTTTTTTTTACTGTCTTTGGAGGCTTTGCTCCAATCAACTCTGCATAAGCATCCTTTGAATCACGATAGCCTGCCTCTACATAAAGACCGAACATATCGTTCAATGCCGCAGGGTTATTCTTCATTAGTTCTGAAAACTGGTCAAGATTTCCTTCGTAGCCCTCGGCCACAAACATTCTGTGTGACTGCTCTAACTGCTCTTTATCTATATTTAACATGCTTTAATTGTAATTAGTTATCAACTGGGTATGCTGCACCGACTCCTTTTCTATCTTTTCTAGTTTTATATGTAGGCGTACCTGAAAGTTTTCCTCCGTTATTCTTAATGTATAATGCCTGCTGTATCATAGCCGCCTCTGTTCCACTTTGCTTTGTAATGTAGTCTCTTATCTTTTTCATAGAACCAGCATCACTTATATTAATCCCTTCAGAGAATACTTTATTACCCTTAGGGTCTGTGTATGCAATCCTAACAAACTTACCACTATTATCACCCATTTTGCTGAGTGCTTGAAGTTTAAATCCAGCTGGCATACTATCAGTATAGTTAGCCACAAAGTTATCGTTAGCATCGTCTCCTGCAGTAGTAACCATGGTTTGTATAGCAGCTTCTTGGGTATCATCAAACTTAGACTTTAGTATTCTTTTAAATGCAGCACCCTGGCTTTCTGTCGTTGACCCACCCTGTCTGTTAGCAAACACGTTATTAATATCGCTAGTTCCTAGTCTTCTAGCACCATCAGTACCACTTAGAGTACCTCCAGCACGTTTCATAACAGTCTCTATATCATCTACGCCATGTATAAAGTTACCTAACCTAGCCCAATCTTCTAGCGTTATGTTATCTGGGTCATAAGGAATTACTTGGTTAAGAGTTGGGTCTTTATAACTCACCTCGATTTCACCATTTTTAGTTATGTCAATAGCTAGTATACTGTCTGAACCATCATTCTTTTTTCCTTCAGCTATCTTAGAGTTTAGTAGGTTAGTTATGGCAGTTTTCTTTTGTTGGTTAGTCCCGAAGTACAACGTGTTCCATGAGCTTACAATTTCTTCTTCAGCCTTTTCTACCTTTGATAGTTTCGATTTATCTAGTCTCTCCCTTGTTTCAGTGTAAGTAGTTTCTGATTCTGTGTAGTCTAGCTTATTTCTAAAGTTTGTTTGTGCAGCATCAAACGCAGCTTTGGTTTGGTCTTTAGTAAAATCAACCGTTATTGTTCCGCTTCCATCATCCTTTACTAGAACGTAGTTTTTACCATCCTTCACCTTACCTCTAAGATTTGGGTCAAGAGTTGGGTAGTAGGCATTACCATCCTTATCAAACTTTAAACTGTTTGTGAGTACCGACAACCTCTGGTATTCATTACCCAAATAGCTATTAATCATATCCTTTTCGTACTTCTCAAAACTAGATATAGCGTCAGTTAAAGCACCAGATTCGTCCTTCCCTCTCTGCGTTGGGTCAAGAATAGTTCTTATGTTTCCAGAATAGTTTTCTCCACCAGCTGTTCTTATAGCTGTTACGAACTTAGCAGTACGCTCAGCCTCTGTGGCCATTGCTCCAGATAAATCAAACCTGTCATACTTCTCCTTATACCTGTTTCTCATTTGATTAACAGTCATCCTTTCGCCTTCATTAGCTGAAAGCTTTTCAACTTTTATGTCATCATAATATTTGCCATCAGAATCTTTAAGCATGTCGTACTTACCTATACTTACCGCACCGCTTTCCATATTTATAAATGTTCCTGCCTCTCTAAGATTAGCAAGTCCCTCTATATTTTCCATAAGCATATTTTCAAGTACTTGGTTTTCGTTATTTTTAAACCTAACCATTTTCTCTTCGTACTCCTTCTGATATTCTTTAGTTAATCCAAACAGGCTTTTAGTGTCGTCTCTTAGTCTTTGACGTGCTGCAGTATACTGTCTGTCGGTCATCAAACCATTTTTAAAAAGTCTATCCTGAATAAGCCTAGCTCTTGATGCGTCTGTTGCGTGATTGAGTGCAAATACATTAGCGGTTTTATAGTCACCAGATGGAGCTTCATCAAGCTCCTTCTGATAATCTAATGAGGCCTGTTGAAACTCGTCTCTTCTATCTTGTCTGTCCTTACCAGCTTTTAAAAGACTATCACTAAGGTTCTTACCAATGGTCTGCCAGTCAAGGGCTTGACTGTTTTCTCTTTCTATATATCCGTAGTAGCTCATATTCTATTTACTTGTTCATCTGGGCGTATATTGAAGCTTGTTGTTCAGGCGTAAGCTCCATCATAAAGTTTCTAAACTCTAACTCTGTCATATCTTTAACATCACCCAGGCTTAATCTTTTTTCTTCTGAAATAGTTACAGTACCATCCTCATTTTGTGTGTTTATTAATCTGTTTGGAAGTGTTCCTCCTAGGGTTAATCCAGATATTTTATCTTGATACTCCTGCTGCATCCCTGGAAGTTTCTGTGTGTTAAAATCTTTTCTGCTTAAGTCAGAATCTCTTCGTTCCTGTCTGATAAATTTATTCTGTTTTCTTTGTGCTTTTTTAGCCTCGGCTGACTTACCGTAGGTACTTTGTGTAGCCATGTTTACACCCTGCATTGCTGCACTTGCAACACCCTGCAATCCTGCGCTAGTAGCTTGAGACGCAGAATCTGATAAAGCTGCAGCTGCTGTCTGAGCGCCTTGTATATTTCCAAGCTCCATCTGAATTCCTATGTCACTTTTTCTAGTTGCTTCATCAGCGGAAAGTTTTTCAAGGTCTCCCAAATCTTCTCCCATTGCTTTCCTCTGGGCACCTGCCGCTTCAAGAACTCCAGCTTGTATTCTGCCACTTCCAGCTAGTACTCCACGCTGGTCTCCCTCACGAACCATATCTATCTCAGTTTTAGCCTGTGTCTTTAACGCATCTGCCTCTCTTTCATAGGACTCTGTCTGAAGAGACAGGGCTTCCATTTCGTTTTTAGTTAAAGCTTTTTCAATTTTATCCATCGAAATATCCGCTTGTAATTGCGCAGCTTCTGCTGCTCTTCTATCTTTACCTGCCTGAATAAAACTCATACCAGTTGTTATTGCTGTAATTGATAAACCTGCTATTGCTCCTGACATAATAATTTTTTATTTAATATAACGTGCTCAGGAAGTTCTTTATAATCTTCTGTATAAACTTCTTTCTCAGCCTCTTCTACTGTTGTTGCATCTGTTCTGTAAACACAAACCCAAGTTGTATCCTCATGGATATAAGCAACTCTTTGTGTTCCTATCTCAGTCATTACTTTCATGGGGGCTTTTATTTTTTTAACCTCCCCTGTGTCTAGTAAAACTGACATCTCTCCTTTTAAAAAAAAAGAAGGATGATTTTGCTTATGAATAAAGCTTACCACCAACGTGCCCTTAGGCATATATATTTCTCTGGTGTACAGCCCGTCTTTTAAATGATGACTCACTGGCATTAACTCATCCATTTCTGGGGTATGATGTACAACAGCCTCATCGTGAGACACAAGTCTCTCTTTAAATAACTTAATATTCTCCCAAAGAACACCCCTGTTTTCATGAACATATCCTAATATGTCCTCAGGTCTTTTTTTCTTAAAGATACTTAATATACCCATAACTTTTACAAAGATATGAATTTTATGGGAAACTTTTAAACGCTTGACTTTTTACAACAAACAATTCTGTAGCAGATGTGTTGTCGTTTGTTAATGTGAACTCACAAAAATGACCCATCACGCCCTGAGACTCTGCTATGGAATTTTTAATGTATAAAAAATATTCATTATCTGATGGTATAGGCCCTGCTCCTGGAACAAAAGTATTAATTATAACCTTAGATGTTCCATCGTTTGACAGAACAACAGACGTAACTATACCTGCCAGGCTTGGCTGTATCACCCCTAAAACTTGAACTCCAAAATAAAAAGCATCACCAATGGAAAGCATTGAGTCTACTATAGTTGGAGGAATAAATGTAATCTCTGTATCTACAAGTCCAACCTGTATACTATCACTTACACCAATACCTGTTAATGAACGCAAAGGATATTGGTCTGCATTAGCAGGAACACTTCCTTCGTTTCTAATGTAAGAGAACCAGTCACCTTCCTTCTTCTCAAACTCAGAGTAGTTAATAAACCCTGTAGTCTGTTGGTCTGTTATAAAAGTTCCAGTCCAAGCATCATCTCCTTCCAGAGAAATTGTTTTAAATTTTTTATTTTCTGTAGGA
>Ga0070725_10000309_pt1 | contig 36233 bp, 30 predicted proteins | sample tdDd002_FD_69781 | JGI IMG/M metagenome (GOLD analysis project Ga0070725, IMG submission 69781) | Marine sediment microbial communities from the Atlantic coast under amendment with organic carbon and nitrate - tdDd00.2 | ecosystem: Environmental > Aquatic > Marine > Coastal > Sediment | place... | reverse complement strand
GTTTAGGTTACGCGATTGCTCAAGCGATGATTAACGGCATTAAACGTGGTCTGTTTTCGAATGAAGCGGGTATGGGTTCTGCGCCTAATGCCGCTGCGTCTGCAACGCCTTACCCGCCGCATCCGGCATCACAAGGTTACGTGCAGATGCTGGGCGTGTTTACCGATACCATTGTGATCTGCTCGGCAACAGTGGCGATCATCTTGATGTCGGGTGAATATGTTCCGCATGGTGAGATCACGGGGATTGAATTAACCCAGCGCGCTTTGACAAGTCAAGTGGGTGATTGGGGCGGTATCTTTGTTGCTGTGGCGATTTTTTTCTTCGCCTTCACTTCGATCATTGCTAACTATTCTTACGCTGAAACCAACCTGATCTTTTTGGAGCATAATAAGAAAGCGGGTTTGAATATCTTCCGCGTGATCGTACTGGGCATGGTGATGTTTGGTTCTTTAGCTGCGCTACCAACCGTATGGGGCTTGGCTGACGTATCCATGGGTTTGATGGCGATTGTTAACTTAGTCGCAATCTTATTGCTTTCTGGCATCGTGGTGAAGCTGGCCAAAGACTACAACCAGCAGTTGAAAGAAGGCAAGTTACCGACCTTTAACGCTAACGACTATCCTGAGCTGAAGTCTCAGCTAGAAGATGGTATTTGGGACAACCCAAAACAAGATTAATCGCCACTAGCGATTAAATTGATAGCGAATGCCATGGGCAGTTTCTAATGACTGCCCATGGCTTTTTTTATACTCTAAGGAAAATAATTAGATAAAGAGTAAAGTTATGCTGATCCTTGTTTCTCCCGCTAAGACCTTAGACTATGAGTCGCCACTGGCGACCGAGCAGTTTACCCAACCGGAATTAATCGACCACAGCGCAGAGCTTATCCAGGAGTGCCGCAAGCTCACTCCCGCCGATATTGGCAGTTTAATGAAAGTGAGCGATAAGATTGCAGGTTTAAACGTAGCGCGTTTTGAGCAGTGGAGTGAGACCTTCACCCCAGATAACGCCCGTCAGGCTATCTTAGCCTTTAAAGGGGATGTGTACACTGGTCTCGATGCCGGCAGCTTCTCGGACGCAGACTTTAGCTATGCCCAAAGCCACTTAAGAATGTTGTCGGGCTTATACGGCCTGCTTAAACCCCTCGACCTGATGCAACCATATCGGCTTGAGATGGGCACTAAGCTCGCTAACCCGCGCGGAACCAACCTTTATCAGTTCTGGGGCAACATTATTACCGACAGGGTAAATCAAGCCCTAAGTGAGCAAGGGGACAAGCTTTTGGTTAACTTAGCCTCTAACGAATACTTTAAAGCCGTCAAACCTAAGCTGCTTGATGCCAGCGTGATAACGCCGGTGTTTAAAGATTGCAAGAATGGCACCTACAAAGTGATCAGCTTCCACGCCAAAAAAGCCCGCGGCATGATGGCGCGTTACATGATCCAAAATCAGATCAACAGCGTTGAAGCCCTCACCCAGTTCGATACTGGCGGCTACTATTTTGTGCCAAGTGAATCAACCGAGACAGAGTTAGTGTTTAAGCGTGAAGAGCTGCGATAAAGAGCGAAGTTCTAAATGCTAAACACGAAGTAACTCTCGTTCCCACGCATGGGGGAGCGATTAAACGAAAGGCTTCTTTCGGTTTTTTAGCTGGCAACCTTGTTATTCATTATGATTGATGTCGATTTTCCTTTCGGTGTTAGCTAAATCGAAAGGTGTCTTTCGATTTAGCCTACCTTTGTTCAAGCATGGTGTGAATGAACGAAACTCAGCGATGAACGTTTAGCTTAGACAAAAAAAAGCGCCCTGACACTGTCAGGGCGCTTTTTGTTAATACTTAGCACTTAGCACTTAGCCTTTAGTTTTCAGCCGTTATTTTTTCTTCTTTTTAGCCGGCTTTTTCTTCGTGGCTTCTTTGGCTTTTTTCTTCGCGTTCTTTTTGGTTTTGTTTTTAAACACAGGTTTTTTGTGTTTTGGACGCATGCCTTCTACAAATCGCTCTTTGATGTCTTCTTTGATGTAGCGAGCTACACGGTCAAGCATTGGCTGGTCGTGCATTTCAACTAAAGAGAGGGCGTTGCCTTTTTTACCGGCGCGTGCGGTGCGGCCAATGCGGTGAACATACACATCTGCGCTACGAGGCATATCGTAGTTGATCACATGGCTTACGTCTGGCAAATCAATACCACGCGCCGCGACGTCGGTGGCGAGTAAGATGTTGATTTCACCGTCACGGAAACGACGAATCGCATTGTTACGGCGCTCTTGCGGCATTTCACCTTGGATCCAAGCACAAGGAATTTGCGCACTCTCTAACTGGGCGCGTAAGTCGGCTAGGCGCTCACGCGTTTTGATAAAGACGATGCTGCGCTCGGCTTGGTTGGTTAGGATCTCTTTAAGTAGCGCAAGTTTGTGCTCGGCGGTGTCACAGCGGTGGTACCACTGAGTGATCGGCTTGCGCTCGCGGCGTGGTGGCTCGGCTGCCAGTTCCGCTGGGTTTTTAAGCAGGTCAGCGGTGAAGCCTTCTACGCCACGGCCTTCTAAAGTCGCAGAGAACAGCATTGACTGTTTACGCCAGCGACATTCTGCAGAAAGGCGATCAACCACAGGGCCAAAGCCCATGTCTAGCATGCGGTCTGCTTCATCTAAGATAAGCCATTCAATCGCACGGCAATCGAAACGCTCGGCTTCGATGTACTCCATCAGGCGTCCTGGGGTGGCAACCACGATGTCTTGGGTTTTCGCTAAGATATCGGCGTGCTCTTGGTACATCACACCACCTGTGATGGTGAAGACGTTCAAGTTGGTGTTTTTAGCCAACGCGCGCGCTTGATCGGCAACTTGCATCGCCAGCTCACGGGTTGGGGTTAAGATCAAAATTCGAGCTGGGCCTGCTTTTTTACGTGGAAAGTCTTGCAGGTATTGCAGCGCAGGGATAACAAATGCCGCCGTTTTACCGGTTCCCGTTGGCGCTGAAGCAAGAATATCTTTGCCTTCTAGTGCTTGCGGAATAGCTTGCGCTTGAATGTCGGTTGGGCGCTCGTAGCCCATCTCTTCGATAGCGGCAAGGATATTTGAATCGAGGTCGAGTTCAGCAAAGGTTCTGATCACAGTTGATCTCCACAAGTGAGAAGGAAAAAAATATTAGGGCGCGCATTATAGAAGCATTAGCCGCTAGGATCACTACATCTTTAAGTAAAAGTCGCGGGTTAAAGTAATAAAGTCTTCACTATATTGGTCTTTATCATGAATAACTAACTCATTTATAACCGGTTTTGCCTTAATTTTGCTCAGTTCGAATAAAAGCCGGCTTGCGGGTTTATGTGGGGTTGTTTTTACTTCACAGTAGCGAGAGAGGGACCAACCATGCGCTTTGGCGATGGAGATGAACTGCTCCCCTTCAAATTTGGGTAGCACAAAGCTGGCGGAGCCGCTTTCGCCGAGCAACTGCCAGCAAGAGTTCAACAGGGCATCATGGGGCAAGTTATCGGTGTGACGAGCGCTCGCCCGTTGTGTATTGCGAGCCTGTTCCCCGCTATTGAAATAGGGCGGATTACAGATGATGTGATCAAAGCGTATTGTTGATTGCCAAGTCAAAATGTTGTGTAGGATTAATTCGAGGCGATGGGGCCACGGGCTACGTTCAAAGTTTATCTTTGCCGCTTGGTATGCGTGTTCATCGAGCTCAAGGGCAGATACTTGTACTTTCGGGTTGCGCTGCGCGCACATTAACGCCAATAAGCCAGTACCAGTGCCTATATCAAGTAGTTGTTTTGTTTGGTGTATGTCTGCCCAAGCCCCCAACAACACCCCATCAGTACTCACCGGCATGCCGCTTTTTCCTCCAAAAATAGAGAATTGCTTGAAACTAAAGTCTTTGGTTGTTGAATTATTTTTGCTCATTTGAATTGTTTGTTACCTACTTTGTGGGTTTTGTTGCTATTAATGATCGTCAATTTGGTGTTTTTATCTAAGTCTGATCTTTTATGTAAATAATTGCACTAATAATATCCACTGCTTTTTTTCTTAACTCTAGTGAATGTATCTAGATAACTATTGGTTTGGTGAATTATTGTCATGTTTTTTGGCTTGTACTTGTTTATTGAATCCTAATTAGTCATTATCCCCGCCTATATTCTAGAAGATAATTTCAGAATATTTGCAAACACGAGATTATTATAAGGGTTATCAGTGAGTCAGAAATTAAAAACAACTGATGTTATCGCATTGGGCTTTATGCTCTTTGCATTCTTCTTGGGGGCAGGAAACATCATATTTCCCCCACTTGCAGGTCAATTAGCTGGCGAGAACCTAATGCCGGCGATGTTTGGTTTTCTTATTACCGCGGTTGGGTTACCGCTGATCACCATTATCGCGATCGCGATCTCTGGTGGTTCATGGGAACACCTTTCTAAGCACTTACCAAAACCAGCGGCGACGCTAATTGTCGTGCTGATTTTCATCATCATCGGGCCGGCTTTTGCTGCGCCACGTACAGGCCTTGTGGCGTATGAAATGGCGGTGAAACCTTTCTTTGCCGATGCAAGTCAACTCCACTTAACACTGTTTTCGATCTTATTCTTTTCAGTGGCGATGTTCTTTGCTTGGTCTCAAGGTAAGCTGATTGACACGATTGGTAAACTGCTGACGCCCGCGTTGTTCGTTGGCTTGATTGTTCTGGCGGTGTCGGTATTTATGAACCCGCAAGACGGCATCATGGCGGCGCAGGGCGCTTATATTACCCAGCCGTTAACCACAGGTTTCCTTGAAGGTTACAACACCATGGATACCTTTGGTGCATTGATGTTCGGCATTCTTATTGTTGATGCGTTGCGTGGCAAAGGGATCACGACACAACAAGCGACAACCAAATACCTGGTCAGCGCCGCGGTTATCGCAGCAGCGGGCTTGGCGTTTGTGTATATTTCGCTGTTCTACCTTGGCGCGACAAGTACTTCGGTTGCTGCTGGCTCGGATAATGGTGGCGTGGTGCTAAGCCTTTACGTTCAGGCGCTGTTTGGTGGTTCGGGTCAAATTGTGCTGTCGCTGATTGTACTTTTAGCTTGTTTAACCACGGCTATCGGCCTTATCTCGGCTTGTTCTGACTACTTCAGCTCAGTAACGCCGGTGGCTTATAAAGCATGGGTTGTCATCATTGGTATCGCTTGTGCTGTTGTTGCCAATGTGGGGCTGTCACAGTTGATTGCTCTGTCGGTTCCTGTGCTGTTTGCGCTTTACCCAGTTGCGATCGCATTGGTGGCATTGGCCTTCGTTCGTAAGCGCTTACCTAATCCTGAGGTGGCGTACCGCGTGGTGGTATTGGTCTCATTCCTATTTGCTCTGCTTGATGCAGCTAAAGTATCAGGCGTCGACGTGAGCGTATTTAACATGCTGCCATTATTTGAAATCGGCATGGCGTGGTTGCTACCAACGTTCGCTGCAATGATTTCGATGTTCTTTATCGGCTCAGCACGCAACGAACTAGCACAAGAAACTGCATAAAAAGAATGAATAAAAAACAAAAGGTTGGTGTTTTCACACCAACCTTTTTTTATTCTTTGCTTAGCCCTTAGCCCTTAGCCCTTAGCCCTTAGCCCTTAGCCCTTAGCCCTTAGCCCTTAGCCCAGTTCATCATGGTACTCAGTTAAAACCTGTTCACACCACTTTTCAATCCGCTCATCGCTGAGTTCGTACTGTGAATCTTCATCCAGGGCAAGGCCGACAAAGTGCTGGCCATCTTCGGTTAATGCTTTAGAAGCTTCGAATTGATAACCTTCAATTGGCCAATAGCCGATAAACTTGGCTTGGGTCGAGATAAGTTCATGGTGCAAGAGCCCCATTGCATCGAGAAACCACTCGCCATAACCTTCTTGATCGCCTAAGCCGAACAATGCGACGTGCTTGCCGTGTAGCTTCACTGCATCGATTTGTTCCCATGCTGCACTCCAATCTTCCTGAATCTCGCCGAAATCCCAAGTTGAGATACCGAGTATTAACAGATCATAGTTGTTCATCGTGCTCAGTGGGGTTTCTTTTACATTAAAAATGTCAACGAGGTCTTCACCGATAAAAGCACGAATTTTTTCCGCTGCCATTTCGGTATAGCAAGTCGTCGAGCCGTAAAAAAGTCCAATTTTCATCTTCAAGCCAGATTTGTAGGGGAGGTGGCAAATTCTACCCACTTTTTGCACAAAAATGCATGCTTTATAGTGGCTGAGTCGATTTTTTATAGCAATCTGGTTAGGGCTCACATACTCTGTGACGAGTATAGATATTAGATGAAGGGCATAATGTGTCGAACGTCAATCAGGCTGATCAGGCTTGGAGTGAACAGTTTCTGGATGCGATGTGGATGGAGCGAGGGTTATCGGAGAACACCCTGACTTCCTATCGTAATGATCTCACCAAATTGATTGTTTGGATGGGGGAGCATAACTATCGCTTGGACTTTATTAGCACTTCTGGGCTGCAAGAGTATCAGGCGTGGCTTACCGACAGCGGTTATAAACAAACCTCTCGCGCTCGTATGTTGTCGGCGATTCGGCGATTGTTCCAATACCTGCATCGAGAAAAAGTTCGCGCGGATGATCCGAGCGCCTTATTGGTGAGCCCAAAGTTGCCCCAGCGGCTGCCCAAGGATCTGTCTGAGCAACAGGTCGACGCACTACTTGATGCCCCCGATCCGAACGACCCACTCGAGTTACGCGACAAAGCCATGCTCGAGCTTTTATACGCCACAGGATTGCGCGTAACCGAATTGGTGAGCTTAACGATGGAAAACGTCAGTTTGCGCCAAGGTGTAGTACGTGTTACGGGTAAAGGTGGCAAAGAGCGCTTAGTGCCCATGGGAGAAAGCGCGGTGGACTGGGTCGAAACGTTTTTGGCCGAGGGGCGCCCGGTTTTACTGCAAGACAACTCTTCTGATGTCGTTTTTCCGAGTAAGCGTGCACGGCAGATGACCCGCCAAACGTTTTGGCATCGGCTTAAGTATTATGCGGTGCTCGCGGGGATTGATACCGAGACATTATCCCCCCATGTATTGCGTCACGCCTTTGCAACGCATTTGCTAAATTACGGGGCGGATCTTAGAGTGGTGCAAATGCTGTTAGGTCATAGTGACTTATCGACGACGCAAATTTATACTCATGTAGCAACGGAAAGGCTCAAACAGATCCACCAACAGCATCACCCGAGAGCTTAGTCTTGTGAGGCTGGGGATTGCACCGGCTTCGTTTTTAATTTTATTAGTGAATAAGGTAAACAAATAATGCGTTTATTACGCCACATTGCTCTGATAGGTTCTACGCTACTGCTCTCTTTTTCTGCCCTAGCTGCGAAAGGAGCCGATGTCAATTCAATTACTCAGCGCTTTGCCAAACTGGGCATCGCCGTGGTAGAAGTCAGTGCCAGCGAGCTGGAGCATTTGTATGAAGTACAAACCACCCAAGGCTTGTTCTTCACCACCGCCAAAGGCGATTACTTTATTCAAGGTAAGCTGTACTCTTTGGATGAACAAGGGCAGTTTATCGACGTGGTGGCTAAGCGCTACGCAAAAAAAATAGACGACTACTCTGATAGCTGGATCGAGTACAAAGCTGAAAACGAAAAACATGTCGTTACTGTGTTTACTGATATTGACTGTGGCTACTGCTTGAAGTTGCACCGTCAAATCAAACAGTACAATGACTTAGGCATTACGATTCGCTATATGGCTTACCCTCGTGCGGGCGTGGCGAGTGATGTCGGCATGCAAATGGCGAACATTTGGTGTTCGGCCGATCCGAAAGCCGCATTAGACGAAGTAAAGCTCAAGCGTACACTGAGCCAGAAACCAGAAGATGCCACTAAATGCGTCAATACCATTGCTGACCACTACGCCTTAGGGGGTAAGTTGGGTGTGCGTGGTACGCCTGCCATCATCGCTAAAGATGGCCATACCATCGGCGGTTACTTGTCTCCTTTGGAGATGCGTGAGCGTTTAGATATGCTTAATAATTAATTGGAATATTTGGGCTTGGTGATTGGCCAAGCCTTTGGTTAAAAAGAATGAAAATTGAACGCCGTCCACTACCAGACATCAGTCTGTTGCCAAACTCTATTCCCCCTTTACTGCGCCAACTCTACCTTGCGAGAGGCGTCACCTCAGAAGCTCAGTTAGAGCGCAGTGCGAAAGCCTTACACTCTTACCGTCAATTGGATGGGATCAGTGTGGCTGTGGATCTGCTGTTTGAGGCCATTAAACACCAGCAGCGCATCATAGTGGTCGGTGATTTTGATGCCGATGGCGCCACCAGTTCGGCTTTATCTGTGTTAGCCCTGCGAATGCTGGGCAGCAAAAATGTCGATTACTTGGTACCGAATCGATTTGAAGATGGCTACGGTTTGAGCCCAGAAGTGGTGGATCAAGCCATCACCATTGGCGCTCAGGTGATCATGACGGTCGATAACGGTGTCTCTTCAATTGATGGGGTGCGCTATGCCAAGGAGAAAGGGCTGACGGTTGTCGTCACCGACCACCATTTACCTGGCCAAGCTTTACCCATTGCCGATGCGATGGTGAACCCCAATCTTGCCAGTTGCGACTTCCCATCTAAGGCGCTGGCCGGGGTTGGGGTAGCGTTCTATTTGATGATGGCTCTCTGCGTCGAAATGCGCCGAGTGGACTGGTTTGCCGAGCAAGGCATGAGTGAACCTAAATTGATGGAGCTGATTGATTTAGTCGCGCTCGGCACCGTCGCTGATGTGGTGCCGTTGGATGATAATAACCGAATTTTGGTTCACCAAGGTTTGCAGCGGATCCGAGCAGGTAAAGCGCGTCCCGGCATTCAAGCTTTGATCGAAGTCGCCAAGCGCGATGCGCATCGCCTGGTTGCCAATGACTTTGGTTTTGCGCTTGGCCCGCGCATTAACGCCGCAGGCCGATTGGACGACATGTCGTTTGGGGTTGAGCTGTTAATGAGCAATAACATTCACGCCGCTCGCCGCATGGCCAGTGAACTGGATGCGCTCAATCAAACCCGCAAAGAAATTGAAGAAGGCATGAAGCAAGAAGCGATGGCCTTTTGTGAGCGGCTGCAGTTTGGCGAGGGGAGTGAGTTGCCCTTTGGCTTAGCGCTGTTCCAGCGAGACTGGCACCAAGGGGTGATCGGCATTTTAGCGTCGCGGATTAAAGAGAAATTCCATCGCCCGGTGATCGCCTTTGCCGATGGCGGTGAAGGGTGGATTAAAGGCTCGTGCCGCTCTATCCCTGGCTTGCACATGCGTGATGCCTTAGACCGAATTGATACCCAGCACCCAGGGCTGATTGCCAAATTTGGTGGCCACGCGATGGCGGCGGGGTTGACCATTAAAGAGGCCGACTTTGACCGCTTTAGCCGCCTGTTTGATGAGGTAGTGAGAAGCGAGTTAGATGGGGGCGCCTTAGAAGGCGTGTTGCTCTCCGATGGTGAACTGCCGCCTGAAGCTTTCAATTTATCGACCGCCGAAATGCTGCGTGCGGGTGGCCCATGGGGGCAAGCTTTTCCTGAGCCGCTGTTTGATGGGGAATTTAAGGTGTTGCACCAAAAATTGGTGGGAGAAAAACACCTTAAACTGATGCTCGAGCCGCTACACAAGGGCATGCCGACTCACAGCATGATCGACGGGATTGCATTTAATGTCGATTTACGCCGCTGGCCAGACGCATCGGTAAAAACGGTTCGTTTAGCCTATAAGCTTGATATTAATGAGTTTCGTGGCAATCAGTCATTGCAATTGATGATAGACCACATCGAAGCTAACTAACCCAGCGTGGCTTGCCTGAAACGAAAACGGAAAATAAGAAATCATAACTGATTGTTATGTTAATGATTTTTCTTTGATATTGTGAATTTTTCCGTATTAAGTCGGGTTTACAAGAGCAATTCCTCTGGGCAGAGGGCTTTCCCCCCTAGCGGAGATTGGATTTTTCCCTGTATCTTCATCACAATTTTGAGTAGAATTATTCGGTTAAATTCTACTCATAAATGATGAGATAAAATGTTCGAAATCAATCCAATTAAAAATCGCCTCCAGGACGTGTCACAGCGCACGAATGTCCTGAGGGGGTACCTTTGACTATGACGCGAGAAAAGAGCGTCTAGAAGAAGTTAATGCCGAGCTAGAACAGCCAGACGTGTGGAACGAACCCGATCGCGCGCAAGCGCTGGGTAAGGAACGCGCCTCGCTGGAAGCCATTGTCGAAACGATTGACCAACTAGACCGCGGCGTAGAAGACGTTGATGGCCTACTCGAGTTGGCCGTAGAAGAGCAAGATCAAGAAACGTTTGACGAAATCGAACCAGAGCTGGCGGAACTTGAAGCCAAGCTAGAGAAACTGGAATTCCGCCGCATGTTCTCAGGCGATCACGATGCGTCGGATTGTTATATTGACCTTCAGTCGGGCTCCGGTGGTACCGAAGCGCAAGACTGGACTTCCATGATGCTGCGTATGTACTTACGCTGGGCGGAAGCGAAAGGCTTCAAAGTGGAAGTTATCGAAGTATCGGAAGGTGAAGTGGCTGGCCTTAAAGGCGCAACGGTACGTATTTCTGGCGAATACGCGTACGGTTGGTTGCGTACCGAAACCGGTGTTCACCGCTTGGTACGTAAGTCGCCGTTCGATTCAAGTGGCCGCCGTCATACTTCATTTGCTTCTGCTTTCATCTACCCAGAGATTGATGACAACATTGATATCGATATTAATCCGTCGGATCTACGTATCGATGTATACCGCGCGTCTGGTGCGGGTGGTCAGCACGTTAACACCACCGAATCGGCGGTACGTATTACCCACGTACCAACCAACACCGTGGTGCAGTGTCAAAACGATCGTTCTCAGCATAAGAACAAAGATCAAGCCATGAAACAGCTGCGAGCTAAGCTGTTTGAACTGGAACTGCAAAAGCAGAATGCAGAAAAGCAAGCCAACGAAGACGCCAAGTCAGACATTGGTTGGGGTAGCCAGATCCGTTCTTACGTACTGGATGACTCACGCATTAAAGATTTACGCACTGGCGTAGAAAACCGCAACACCCAAGCGGTTCTCGACGGTGATTTAGACAAATTTATCGAAGCAAGCCTAAAATCAGGGCTGTAGAGCGAAAAGGTAGTTGTAACCATGACTGAAGCAGTTCAAAACGAAAATACGCTAGAAGAAAACAAACTGATTGCCGAGCGTCGCAGCAAGCTGGAGCACATCCGTAAGAGCTGTAAGGCAAACGGTCACCCAAATGACTTTCGTCGTGAGCACTTAGCGGGCGACCTACAAGCAGAATTTGGTGAAAAGACCAAAGAAGAGCTGGAAGCACTGGATCATAAGGTGGCGATTGCTGGTCGTATCATGGCGAAACGTGGCCCATTCTTGGTGATCCAAGAAGTGTCTGGTCGCATTCAGGCTTACGCTGCAAAAGATGTACAGAAAGTACTGAAAGAGCAATATCAAGGCCTAGACATCGGTGATATCGTCGGTGTGAAAGGTGCGCTGCATAAGTCAGGTAAAGGCGATCTTTACGTGAACATGGAAGAGTACGAGTTGCTGACCAAAGCACTGCGTCCACTGCCAGAAAAATTCCACGGTCTAACTGACCAAGAGATGCGTTACCGTCAGCGTTACGTTGACCTGATTGTAAACGACGACTCTCGCCAAGCGTTTATCGTTCGTTCAAAAGTAATGTCAGCCATTCGTAATTTCATGATCTCTAAGCAGTTCATGGAAGTTGAAACGCCGATGATGCACGTTATCCCTGGTGGTGCGACAGCGCGTCCATTCATCACTCACCACAACGCACTCGACATGCCAATGTACCTGCGTGTTGCGCCAGAGCTGTATCTGAAGCGTTTGGTGGTTGGTGGTTTTGACCGTGTATTCGAAATCAACCGTAACTTCCGTAACGAAGGTTTGTCTCCTCGTCATAACCCAGAATTCACTATGATGGAATTCTACATGGCGTACGCAGACTACAAAGATCTTATGGACTTTACTGAAGCGTTGTTGAGCTCTGTGGCTCAAGAAGTGCTTGGCTCTACGTCTATGCCTTACGGTGAAGAGACGGTCGAGTTTGGTGGTACTTACGCGCGCATGAGCATGTTTGAAGCGATCAAGCACTACAACCCAGATCACGCGCAAATCCAAGCGTTAACAGAAGCCGATCTGCAAGACCGTGACCTAATGGTATCAATTGCCAAATCGGTTCACGTTGAAGTAGAAACTTTCTGGACATGTGGTCAACTGCTTGAAGAGATCTTTGGTGAAACCGCTGAGCCTAAGCTAATGCAACCAACGTTCATCACAGGCTACCCAGCAGATATCTCTCCACTGGCTCGCCGTAGCGATGACAACCCGTTCTTTACTGACCGTTTCGAGTTCTTTATCGGTGGTCGTGAAGTGGCGAATGGTTTCTCTGAGCTTAACGATGCAGAAGACCAAGACACGCGCTTTAAAGCACAGGTTGAAGCGAAAGAGTCTGGTGACGATGAAGCGATGTTCTACGATGCAGACTACATCACAGCACTAGAGCACGGCTTACCGCCAACAGCAGGCCAAGGTATTGGTATCGACCGTTTGGTGATGCTATTTACCAACACTCACACCATCCGTGACGTGATCCTGTTCCCTGCGATGCGCCCACAGCAATAGTCGTAACGCGGCACAAAATTAGAGCCACCTTTTTATAGGTGGCTTTTTTTATGTTTGTTTTTTAGTGCTTTTTATAAAATCTGTGAGTTGCATCTGGAAAATGAGGGATAAATGCGGCTTTTAATTAAGGGTCTCACTATTGATATAATTAATTGGTTAGTCTGGAGGAGCTTGATGATTTAACAGTCTATACTGTGTCTTAGATGTGAGACGTACCACGGTTTCATTTCTGAGATTTATGAAATTAGCTCAAGATATCGTTACGATGATGATCGTGTATAGCAACGCAGATTAAGTTAAGGAAGTATTAATGGGTACTCAGTTCCGTATGGATTCTGTACCAGGTTCACTTGTTGTTGTTGGAGGCACATACGAACCTTGGCTTGCAGTGTTAGAGCAAGTAGGATGGCGTTGCCAGCGATGTGACGACCTACGGGAAGCTCAAACCTTATTTACCGATATTGGCCCTTGTATAGGCATTGTTGATCTAAGCCAAGATGAGTTTAGTTTAAACGGCCTAGCCAATTTGGTGAGCAGTCATAAACAAGTCCGTTGGCTGGCGTTCATTCGTGAATCTCAGCTAAGCTCCGATACTATATGCCAATTTATCGTTAACTTTTGTATCGACTTTTTTACCGCTCCCATTCCAGATGCACAATTGCTAAGCGCGATTGGGCATCAACTCGGTATGCTCAAACTAGAAAAAAAAGTTTGGCCATACTACGGCCAGAACGGCGATATGGGCCTATTGGGCGAATCCATGGCGATAAAACGCTTGCGGGATCAAGTGAAGCGAATTGGTCCAACGGATGTCAGTATTTTGATTTTTGGTGAATCGGGCTCAGGGAAAGAGAAAGTGGCTCGAGCAATACACGCGACCTCCTCACGCGCCAAAGGGCCATTTATGAACGTCAATTGTGGCGCCATTTCTGAGCTTAGAATGGAGCAGGAGATCTTCGGTATTGGCAACTTGAATCAAGAGCTCAAACCGATTCTTGAACAAGCTGATGGTGGCACGCTATTGCTGAGTGACATTTTGAACATGCCGCTCTCTCAGCAGCAGCACTTACTGTTCTATTTGCAAGAGGGAAAAGTAGAAACCCAACATGGCCCTAAAGCCGTCGATGTTCGTATTTTGGTGGCGAACCACTCAGATATGGAAAAAGCCTTGTTAGAAGGGGATTTTAACGAGGAGCTGTATCATCGGCTGAATGTTTTGCGAATTAACGTACCGAGCTTAAAAGATCGCAGTGGCGATATCGCTTATCTGTCTAACTATTATTTGACGATTTATTCGCAAGAATACAATGCGCAGGCTAGGAGTTTTTCCGAGCAAGCGTTAAAAGCCTTATGTCAGCATTACTGGCCGGGAAATTTGCGTGAGCTGAGTAATCAGATCAAGCGAGTGGTGTTAATGTCTGATAGCGTCATTATCGAAGAGTCGCAACTGGACTTACCCAAACGCAGCGATAACCGACGCAGCTTAAGAGCTATCCGAGAGCGCTCAGAGCGTGAAGCGCTCATCATGGTGCTCGAATCCCACCACGGTCATGTGACACCAGCGGCGAAAGAGTTAGGCGTGTCGCGCGCCACTATGTACCGTTTACTCAACAAACATCAACTGATTTCGGAGTCGGTCAGCTAGCCTAGTCGGCCTATTTTGGTGGTCAGTAAGTGGTGATGCGAGCCTAACCTATTCGGTTTACATCGCCATGGCTGGTTTGCTTTAGCTGTTATTCTCTCTGCTACTGGCTAAGCTGGTGGCAGAGTTCGCTCGCTTCTAACTCAATCGTCTAAGATATAACCATATTGCCATTTTTTATCCTGTCACATCTGGATGCATATCAAGATGATGGGATATTGCTGGGAATTGATTTGCTCTGTCAATAAATCATTGAATTTATATAGCGATAGGTTACTATTTGACCGTGACATTATGTCACCCACCCACAATTATTTGGATTAATTACTCAGTTAGGAGGCACAAAATGTTGAATTTCATTTCTACACAACATGCGTGTGTCGCCTTTGATCGTTCTATCACCATGGATCTTACTTTTGGTGATACCAACGCAGTATCTGATCGTTAATTAATCCGTACCCCTTGGGCTGCGGAAGAAGCGGCCTAACAGGGGAAATCTAGTGCTATTCTCCCTCGTTCAGACGTTTTTTCCAGCCCTTAAAAACTGGAGATTTACTATGCGTCATTCAATTTATATTCGTCTTGCTACCGTACTTTTAACTGTTGATCTAAAACGAGAAGAACGCGAGTGGAGACACACCGTCCGCCGTCTTCGTAGTGACATTCCGTGGGAAAATGCCCACCTGCTACGTGACATTGGTTTGGATATTGAGGGTCGTCCGTTTGGTATGATCGATGAGCCACCTGCCGTTACCGCTCAGCGTCGTGCTCGTCACCTCCGTCGACTCGTTCGGTCGCGAATCCTCACCTAATCGCTAGGGGCAGCCACTAGAGTTCTGCCCCAGTCTATTTCACCCAATGCAAGGGCGGGAGTATGTGGCTCCATCCCTTGCTCACTAGGCTGCAAGGCGTTAAACCGATACCGGCTAAGGCCGCCACGCTGTCGTTGTAATGCTAATTATTGCTTTTTCTATTGCCCGACCTTTCCGACACTGGTCTATGCTTAGCTATATTATGGTCAATTTATCGGCTTCTTTTGGGAAGAGATACATTGATGAAACAGAGATAGGGGTATGCGGATGAACAGGGAGCAGCTGGATCATTGGTTACATGCTAAGCATATCGATCACAAAGAAGAGCCAAAGATCTATGTGATCAGCTGTGCAAATCTTTCCAGTTATTTATTGGCGGTGGAATATAAACACCACCTAGAGCCGATTCGACTGAAAGACGAACCCGTCCATTATCAATCACTTGATCAGGTCAAAGAAGAGTTGCATCGCTTGGGCGTGCATAATGCCTATTTGCGTTTGCACAATGTCTATGATGAATGTGGTAGCAACGAAATGGCGCCGTATCACGATATCAAATTGGCTGTGCTCTAGCCGTAACAACAAACACTCTGTGCGCTATTGGCCAAAATGACGCTGGAGTATTTGGTGGGTAAACTGGGTACGCAGATAAAACCCTCGTGGTAGGGTCATGATAGGTTTGCCATTGGCGCCGTAAGCTTCGGTGAGGGCGCGGCTATTGGCGGCTTTGGGACGCAGTTGCAATACTTCTCCATGACGGGCTGTGATCTGCTCAACTTGGCCTAAAACGATCATTTCCATCAGCTCTTCCCAATCTTGCTGTAACTGTGCCTCTTCATCCGCACTGGGCGTCCAAAGTAGCGGACTGCCGACTCGACGTTCCCCAAGCGGGATCTCTCGCTCCCCTTCAACGGGGATCCACAGTACTTTTGCCAGCTTATGCTTAACATGGCTTTGGGCCCACTTTAGCCCGTGTACACCAATTAAAGGGGCGACGGAAACAAAAGTGGTTTCCAGTGGCTTGCCTTGGTAACTAATGGGGATACTTTTGAGTTCAATGCCGAGCTCGACAAAGTCGGGTTGCGGTTTGCTGCCAGCGCTCGCCCCTAAATGCCATTCTAATAACTGTCCAACCCAGCCTTTGTCTTTTTTTAAGTTGTCTGGTACCGCGATATTCGCTTCGGCGGCGAGCTCTGCAAATGTGTAACCAGAAATGGACAAAGCGCGCTCAAGTAGTTCGGCTTCGCTGGTGGGAGTGGGCTTCATAGTGTGTTCTTGATGTGGGTGAGGCGTAATGGTAGCACAGCTTATTGTGGGTTTGGTATTTGTTGCCAGCCACGATCTTTGTTGTTGAAAAAACGATCATTTCGAAGTTATCCACAGGCAATGTTGGTAGATAGTAAAAAAATCACATAACTGGATCAATAATCAGGGGTTTAACTTAGGCTGATGACGCTTTTATCGCCATTTTTGCGCCGTCATGCTCGAGTTGTGTGGATAATGATAAGGTTGGTGGATCTTTAACCGATCTGTTTGTGTGGAAGATCGTCATGGATTTACGCTGGTGGTGATATCTAGGGTTTCAATTTAACATTATGTTTTATATTGTATTTTTTATTGTTTCTTCGACTTTTTGCATTGTGGGAAATTCAGGTGCTCGCTAAGCATGTCTTGCTGTCCTTATTTTCTTCACATGGTTATTCACAGAAAAGGTGAATAAATGTGGCTTAGGTCTCATTTGCGTGTTGATAACTATGGTGTTGATTAAAAGTTATTCAGTAGTGTGATTCTGGCACAGAAAATAATGCTTTATGCGACATGGAAGTTTGCCCCGCTTGGGGATATGTGGAAAAATTACCAGTAACAGAGATTTATATTAGAGGTTAGCCAGTGATCGATGGCGATGGTTACCGCTTAAATGTGGGAATTGTAATTTGTAACAACCATGGTCAGGTATTCTGGGCGAAGCGATACGGACAGCATTCGTGGCAATTTCCCCAAGGGGGAATTGACGAAGGTGAAACCGCTGAGCAGGCGATGTTTCGCGAACTGTATGAAGAAGTTGGACTGACCAAAAAAGATGTCAAAATTGTGGCAACGAGCCGTCATTGGTTGCGTTATAAGTTGCCTAAAAGGTTGGTACGCTGGGATTCAAAACCTGTCTGTATCGGACAAAAACAGAAATGGTTTCTACTACGCTTAGATTGTGACGAGTCTCAGATCAATATGCAGCGTGGCAGTACCCCTGAATTTGATGGTTGGCGTTGGGTGACCTATTGGTACCCTGTTCGTCAGGTTGTTTCTTTTAAACGCGACGTGTATCGACGCGCAATGAAAGAGTTTGCGACATTAGCTATGCCTTTTAGAGAGCGAAAAGTAAAAGGTAAGCGTAAAAATCGGAGAGGATAAATAATGCTCACTCAGCTAAGGGAAATAGTTGAACAAGTTTCTCGAGTAGAAAACATTCATCAAGCACTGGATGTTTTAGTTCAAGAAACCTGTCGGGCTATGCAAACTGAGTGCTGTACCATTTATTTTGCCAATGATGAGTTGCAGCGCCTTGAGTTAATGGCAACCAAGGGGCTGCGCTTTAAAGGCGACAAAATACAAATCGGTTATCATGAAGGTTTGGTCGGCTTAGTGCGTCGCACGGCAGAGCCGCTCAATCTTGCCGAGGTCTCCTCTCATCCTCATTTCAAATATGTCCCCCAATTAGGCGAAGGGATTTATCACTCTTTTCTTGGCGCGCCTATCATTCACCGCAAGCAAGTGCTCGGAGTGCTGGTGATCCAGCAGAAATCACCGCGCTTATTTAGCGAAGTTGAAGAATCTTTTTTAGTGACCTTATCCGCCCAGTTAGCGGTCATTATTGCCCATGCTCAGGCGCAGGGTCACTGGTTAATCAACGACGCCAGTAGCCAAGTCTTGTCTGGTGTGGCGGCGTCGCCCGGTGTTGCTATTGGTGAGTACTGGTGGGACAACACGCAACCGAAACTCTCCGATGTCTACCCCGCGAGTACGTTAGATATCGAGCAGGATCAGGAGTGGTTGGCGCTGGCTATCGAAAGCGCGCTGGGAGAGTTTCGTCGTCTAAGAAAGAAATTTGATAATGAAATCAATAAAGACGCACTCGCGATCTTTGATCTGTTTACTCACCTGCTCAATGATCCGATGCTGCGTAAAGATCTTAAATCGCAAATACAAAAAGGTGACCGTGCTGACTGGGCGCTAAGACAAGTGGTGGAGAGCTATTCTAACCGTTTTGCCCAAATGTCGGATGTCTATTTACGCGAGCGGGCGCAAGACGTGCGCGAGCTCGGCCAACGGCTGCTGTACTTTTTGCATTGCAATGAAGTTGGTGAGCAAACCTTAGATCGTAGCGTTATATTGGTGGTCACAGAGCTCACGGCGTCTACGCTCGCCAGCATGCCGAGAGATAAATTACTGGCGGTCGTCGCGATTGAAGGTGCGGCCAACTCTCATGCTGCTATTCTCTCCCGCGCGTTAGGTATCCCTGCCGTGATGGGGGCGCATTTTAATCCTAAGATGCTCAGCGGCAAAATGGGCATTGTCGATGGTTATAGCGGTGATATTTTTGTCGAGCCTTCAGAGCAGGTATTAGCGGAATACCAAGCGCTGCAAAATGAAGAGTACGAGCTCTCTGATATGGTTGAGAGCGAGTTGGCAGAAGAGGCGTGTACGCGAGATGGATGCCAAGTTGAAGTCTTACTCAATGCCGGTTTAAGTGCCGACAGCCAAATCGCCATCAACCAAGGGGTGAGTGGGGTGGGGTTATATCGCACCGAGATCTCTTTCTTGTTGAAACAGCGCTTCCCCTCTGAAGAGGAGCAGATTTTCCAATATCGAAACGTGCTCGCCAGTTACCCAGATAAAAAAGTGGTGATGCGAACGCTCGACGTAGGAGGGGATAAACCTTTACCCTACTTACCGATAGAAGAAGATAACCCCTTCCTTGGCTGGCGAGGAATACGCTTTACCCTCGATCATCCGGATATTTTCTTGATGCAACTGCGGGCGATGATGAAAGCCAGCATCGGCCAGAGTAATTTGAGTATTTTGTTGCCAATGGTCTCTGGCTGCCAAGAGTTGGACGAAGCGTTAAAGTTGATGCGCCAAGCCTTTGATGAGGTGAAAGTGGAATACCCAACCTTAGCTCAGCCAAAAGTGGGCATCATGCTCGAAGTGCCGTCGATGTTATTTTTGCTGCCGCTTATTGCCGATAGAATCGATTTTGTTTCGGTGGGCACCAACGATTTAACCCAATATTTATTGGCGGTTGACCGGAACAACGCACGGGTTTCTGATGTCTATGAGTCGGTGCATCCTGCGGTGATCCAAGCGTTAGCCCAGATCCAGCGTATTTGTCAGCAGCATCAACTGCCGGTGTCAATATGTGGTGAGCTCGCCGGTGACCCAGTTGGCGCATTGCTTGCCGTTGGGTTAGGCTACCGCTCGTTGAGTATGAACACCTCGAACGTTGCGCGAGTTAAGTACCTATTGCGTCAAACTCAGCAGTCTGAACTTGAGTCGCTCGCCAATACGGCGCTGGAGCAGGCCTACGGCCATACCATATACACTCAAGTATTGGCCTATTTAGAAAGTAAACAACTCGCCGGCTTTGTCAGAGCGGGTAAGAAGTAGAGGCGCTCTTGGAAATAGAATTATTAGCCCAGTTTTTAGCGCTGGGCTGTTTTGTTGGCACTATGGCTGGCTTGCTGGGGATTGGTGGCGGCTTGATTGTCGTGCCAGCTTTAGCTTCTTGGTTACTTCCCCAGGCCGGGGTCGGCGATGACATTTTAATGCACATTGCACTTGGTACGTCTCTGGCGACGATCATTTTGACTTCTGGCGCTTCGGCCCTCAATCACCTTAAACTGGGTAACGTTGACCTGTTTGTGGTGAAATGGCTGCTTCCTGGGGTGGTGCTCGGCGGCGCGGCAGGATCATTTATTGCCGAAGCGATCCCCTCTCAGTATCTTATCAAAGTGTTCGGTGGCATTGTTTTGCTGCTTGCTATCCAAATGCTGGTGTCGCTCAAAGGTAGCCGAAGCTATCCGATGCCCAGTCAGCCGATCACTTTTTGTTGTGGCAGCTTAATTGGCGTCACCTCGAGCTTAGCTGGGATTGGAGGCGGATCGTTAACGGTGCCATTTTTAAGTCGTCACGGGGTGGAGATGCGTAAAGCCATTGGTAGCTCTTCAGTGTGCGGCTGCGTTATCGCTATCGCCGGGATGGGGGGATTTGCCCTACATGGCGCCAATGCCCAAGGGCTGCCGGAATATAGTTTGGGCTATGTTTACTTACCGGCGCTATTTGGTATCGTGGCGACCTCAATGTTAACCACAAGACTAGGCGCTAAGCTGGCTACTCGGTTACCCACCGCAGTACTCAAAAAAATATTTGCTGTGTTTCTATTGTTTATTGCCGGCAAGATGTTATTGCCGTTATAAGCCGAACTACTAAGAGAAAATAATATGAATCAAGGTTTTATCGCCTTTCCTCACATCGATCCTGTCATGATCGAACTCGGCCCTGTCGCACTACGTTGGTACGGTTTTATGTACTTGGTCGGGTTTATGTTTGCCTTATGGTTGGCGAACCGCCGCGCAGACAAGCCCGGCAGTGGCTGGACGCGTGAGCAAGTCTCAGATTTACTGTTTGCCGGTTTTCTTGGTGTAGTGATTGGGGGGCGTCTCGGGTATGTGTTCTTTTACCAGTTCGAACTGTTTTTAGCCGATCCTCTGTATCTGTTTAAAGTCTGGACGGGGGGCATGTCTTTCCACGGTGGCTTGCTTGGCGTGATCAGCGCAATGTTTTGGTACGCGCGTAAGAATGAGCGCACCTTTTTTGCCGTTGCCGACTTTGTCGCACCGCTAGTGCCATTTGGTTTGGGGATGGGGCGCATTGGTAACTTCATGAACGATGAACTCTGGGGGCGGGTGACCGATGTGCCTTGGGCCGTTCTGTTCCCAAGTGGCGGTTATTTACCTCGTCACCCTTCTCAATTGTATGAGTTTGCCCTTGAAGGGGTGGTGCTGTTTTTTATCTTGAACTGGTTCATTCGCCGCCCACGTCCGGCGGGTACGGTCTCTGGTTTGTTCCTTGCGGGTTATGGTGCGTTCCGTTTTATCGTAGAATACTTCCGAGAGCCGGATGCACACTTAGGGCTATTTGGTAACTTTATCTCGATGGGACAAATTCTTTCTCTACCGATGGTGATCGGTGGAGGGCTATTAATGCTGTGGGCGTATAAGTTTAATCGTCACTCAGTAACACAGTAATTCAAAAGGTTAAGCAGTGAAACAATATCTAGATTTATGCCAGCGCATTGTTGAGCAAGGCACATGGATTGAAAATGAACGTACAGGTAAGCGTTGCCTTACCGTGATTAATGCTGACTTGAGTTACGATGTCGCGAACAACGCGTTTCCGTTGGTGACCACACGCAAGAGCTTTTGGAAAGCCGCGGTGGCAGAGCTACTCGGTTATATCCGTGGCTACGATAATGCCGAAGATTTTCGTAAGCTAGGGACAAAAACCTGGGACGCGAATGCCAACCTCAACGACGCGTGGCTGAATAATCCACATCGCAAAGGTGAAGATGACATGGGCCGTGTTTACGGCGTACAGGGCCGAGCGTGGGCGAAACCAGATGGTGGTGAAATTGACCAACTGCGTAAAATTGTCGACGACCTATCGCGTGGCATCGACGATCGCGGTGAAATTCTAAGTTTCTACAACCCAGGTGAGTTCCACATGGGCTGTTTGCGCCCGTGCATGTACAGTCACCACTTTTCTCTGCTGGGTGATACTTTGTACCTAAACAGCACTCAGCGCTCGTGTGACGTGCCTCTGGGGCTTAATTTCAACATGGTTCAGGTGTATGTCTTCTTGGCCATCATGGCGCAGATCACCGGTAAAAAAGCGGGCGTGGCGTACCATAAGATTGTCAATGCGCATATTTACGAAGACCAACTCGAGTTAATGCGCGATGTACAACTGACTCGTGAGCCACTCGCGCCAGCGACGTTCCATATCAACCCTGAGATTAAGTCATTAGAAGATTTAGAAACTTGGGTCACCCTAGACGACTTCTGGGTCGAGGGCTATCAAAGCCACGAACCAATTAAGTATCCGTTTTCGGTATAGAAAAGTGCGAGAAGCGAAGTATTAAGAGCGAAGTAAAAGCGACAAGCAAAAGAAAGGCTTGAGAGAGCGAGAGCTTGAAGTGAGATTTTTAGCACTTAGCACTTAGCACTTAGCACTTAGCACTTAGCCCCGTTATTAAAAAAGCCCCAACACATCATCATGTGTTGGGGCTTTTTGTTCACTCAGTCTCTGTGCTTACACCGTGAGGGCTAAGATTGTTCCTGGCATCACAAGGAATACCGCAATCAAGTAACCGGCGACCACAGCTTTGTTTTTCACCGCCATGTCCGAGATGTAGTCGGCGCCTTTTACTGGGATTTCACGTAGGAACGGAATACCAAAGATAAACAGCGTTGCCAGCAAGTTAAACGCAAGGTGAACCAAGGCAATCTGTAGGGCGAATACCGCAAACTCACCGGATACTGCTGTTGCTGCAAGCAGGGCAGTAATACACGTACCAATGTTGGCACCTAGGGTGAATGGGTAAACGTCACGTACTTTGAGTACGCCGTTACCAACCAGTGGCACCATTAGGCTGGTGGTGGTTGAAGAAGACTGAACCAAAATGGTTACGATAGAGCCAGAAGCAATACCGTGCAGTGGTCCGCGTCCAATCGCGTTCTTAAGGATCTCACGGGCGCGACCAACCATCAGGCTCTTCATTAGCTTGCCCATAGCGGTAATGGCAATAAAAATGGTCGCAATGCCAAGGATGATCAGTGCGACACCACCAGAAACGTTACCAAACGTCGCTAGAGGCTCTTGAATCGCGCTGATAACCGGCTTGGTCATCGGTTTAATGAAGTTGAAGCTCTTCATGCTCATATCGCCTGTAGCCAGCATAGGCGACACTAGCCAGTGAGAGATTTTCTCCAAAATACCAAACATCATTTCGATGGGTAAGAAAATCACTACCGCCAGTAGGTTGAAAAAGTCATGGATTGTTGCGCTAGCAAAGGCGCGCTTAAACTCATCCTTACAACGTACGTGGCCAAGACTCACAATGGTGTTAGTCACCGTGGTACCAATATTGGCACCCATAATCATAGGGATGGCTGTTTCAACAGGTAAACCGCCAGCGACAAGACCAACGATAATAGAAGTAACTGTACTCGAAGACTGAATTAATGCTGTTGCCACAAGGCCGATCATTAAACCTGCAACAGGATGTGACGCAAACTCAAACAAGGTTTTTGCGTGCTCGCCAGTTGCCAGTTTAAAACCGCTTCCTACCATAGATACAGCAAGTAATAGTAGGTAAAGCATGAACGCCAAGTTAGCCCAGCGTAGCCAGCGAGTAGAGCTCGAAATTGGCGCTGCTGTAGTAGTAGCTTGGTTCATCATAGTTTTCTCCGTTGACCTTTAATAAAGGAGTTAGGTCGGTTAGTGAATCTGAGAGCGATACTAGAGATGAATTATTTCAGTTATATGACAATTCGATTTCAAAGGGATTTTTTTTCGTCAAATTGCGCTGTACATATTTGTTTACTGAATGAGTTGTGTAACTTGTTGATATTTAAGGGTGTTATTTTTGTGCTTGCGAGGGCCTATCGCAGGGGGCTAAAAGTTTTTGCTTAATTTATTGGCGATAGTCACATTTTGTAGGGGGAGCAATTGTCATAAATGACAGCTAAGTTTCGTTATTGTTGGTATTTTTCATATAACCTTTCGGAAATACCGAAAATCTAGTTTATTGCGTCATTATTGCTTACTATAGGCGCTGCATTTATTGGCGGTGACAAGGGTATGTCTCATCTGAATTATAACCACCTCTATTACTTTTGGATGGTGTGTAAACAAGGCTCGATTTCTAAAGCGGCTGACGCGCTTTTCTTAACACCTCAAACGGTCACCGGGCAGATCAAGGCGCTAGAAGAGCGTATGGATGGCAAGCTAACCAAACGCAATGGGCGCAGTGTTGAGCCGACCGAACTCGGTCAATTGGTGTTTAAGTACGCCGATAGGATGTTCGGTTTAAGCTACGAAATGTTGGATATTGTGAACTACAGCCAGCGATCCAATATTTTGTTTGACGTTGGGGTGGCGGATGCATTATCTAAGCGGTTGGTTAGTAAGATATTAATGACAACGGTCCCTGATGATAACAGCATCCATTTACGCTGTTTTGAATCGACTCACGAAATGTTACTAGAGCAGCTATCCAAGCATAAGCTCGACATGATCTTATCCGATTGTCCGGTCGATTCAAGCCAGAGCCCAGGGTTATACAGTAAAAAGCTGGGTGAGTGCAGCATGAGCTTTTTTAGCTCTGGTGCGCACTGCACTAAGGCTTTTCCCGCTCTGTTAGAGCAATATAAGCTGCTTATTCCCGGTAGCCGGACTTCGATGGGGCGCAATGTCTTGCAGTGGTTTGACCGGCAAGGGTTACAGCCAAATATTTTAGGGGAGTTTGATGACGCCGCATTGATGAAGGCATTTGCTCGTTATCATAAAGATGCGATTTTTCTTGCTCCTAGTTTGTACATGTCAGAAGTCGGGGAGGACACGTCGTTACACTTGATACATGAAGTCGATGACTTAAAAGAAGAGTATTATGTGATTTTTGCAGAACGAATGATTCAACACCCAACGGTGAAGAATGTTTGCGATGCAGATTTTACCAATCTATTTCAATAGTAGATTTTGTTTTGTTCAGTGATGGATAGTGTAATACCATTCATCGCTTAGGGTTTCAGTCGTTCGATAAAAAAAATTATAAGGCTGAAAAAGTGGTAATTTTGAGTTTGGCCTACGGAGGCTGTTAAATGAACTTACAGGAAATGGAGCGGAATTCTGCTCAAGCTGTCGTGCTATTAAAAGCCATGGCAAATGAAAGACGTTTGCAGATTTTATGCATGCTGCATAACAATGAGCTATCGGTTGGAGAGCTGTGTAGCCACTTAGAGTTGAGTCAATCTGCTTTGTCGCAGCATTTGGCTTGGTTACGTCGTGATGGGCTGGTGACCACACGCAAAGAAGCACAAACGGTGTACTACTCACTGAATAGTCGTGAAGTACAAGAGATGATCCACCTACTCCACGGGCTTTACTGCCAGAGCGAGTAAATATAAGCGTTTCGCGCTGCTATTCTGTTGTCGTAGTAATGGGGATATTACGGTAACAGAATTGACTACCGAATTTTAGATATAAAAAAACCGGCCTAGGCCGGTTTTTTCGCTAAATCAAGTTCTAATTAAAGAGCTTTGATTGCTGCAGCAAAACGAGACTTGTGACGAGCAGCTTTATTCTTATGAATAAGGCCTTTAGTCGCCATGCGGTCAAGGATAGGTGTAACTGCAGTGAATGCAGCTGTTGCAGCTTCTTTATCACCAGCTTCGATAGCTGTGATAGTTTTTTTCATGTAAGTGCGCATCATAGAACGACGGCTAGCGTTGTGCTGGCGACGTTTCTCAGCTTGGATAGCGCGCTTCTTAGCAGATTTACTGTTTGCCAAGGGTCTAACTCCCAAAAACTTAGTTCGGTGACAATTTAAGGGCGAGGAATATCCCTCATTTGCGCCTAAATGTCAACTGATTTGTGCAAAAACCCACCTAGACCAAACAAACTTTGGATTGGGAGGGGTATCGCGGTTAAGATGGCGGGGATTCTAACAGTATTTTGATACCAATGCTAATTATTATGTGCGCTGGATTGACCTTAATGGTCAGGATTATTTTTAGTGTGCAGTTTTTCTGTTTTCTACGAGGTTTTTGTGAGTAAAAAACTGCTCAAGTCGGGCTTGATTGTCAGCGTGATGACGCTGGTTTCCCGCGTACTAGGGCTAGTACGTGATGTGGTAGTCGCCAATTTGATGGGGGCAGGAGCGAGCGCAGATGTGTTCTTTTTTGCCAATAAAATCCCGAACTTTTTACGCCGACTGTTTGCCGAAGGGGCGTTCTCTCAAGCATTTGTCCCTGTGTTAACCGAGTACCACGCTGCCGGAGACCGAGATAAAACGCGAGACTTAATCGCCAAGGTTTCGGGGACACTCGGGGTGCTGGTCACGATTGTCACCTTATTAGGGGTGTTGGGCTCTGGTGCGGTTACGGCCTTGTTTGGGGCCGGTTGGTTTATCGACTGGCTGAACGATGGCCCGTCGGCGCCTAAGTTTGAACTCGCCAGCTTCATGCTCAAAATCACCTTCCCTTACCTTTGGTTTATTACTTTTGTGGCTTTATCTGGCGCCATACTCAATACCATGGGTAAGTTTGCCGTTTCTTCTTTTACCCCGGTTTTTCTCAACGTCATGATCATTGGCTCGGCGAGCTGTATCTCCCCTCGTTTGGCGCAACCTGAAGTGGGGCTGGCGATTGGGGTATTTCTTGGCGGCTTAGTGCAGTTTCTCTTTCAGCTGCCGTTTTTAATCAAGCAAGGCATGTTAGTTAAGCCGAAATGGGGCTGGAGTGATCCTGGGGTGGTAAAAATTCGCACCTTAATGATCCCGGCTTTATTTGGCGTCTCGGTTAGCCAAATCAATCTGCTGTTTGATACCTTTATTGCCAGCTTTTTACAGACCGGTTCGATCAGCTGGTTGTACTACTCTGATCGTTTATTGGAGTTCCCACTGGGCTTATTTGGCATCGCCATCGCTACGGTCATCTTACCCGCTTTGTCTCGTAAGCATGTCGACGCCCACAGTGACGGTTTCGCCCTAACGATGGATTGGGGCGTGCGTATGGTATTGGTACTGGGTATTCCGGCGATGGTTGGCTTAATGGTGCTGGCGAAACCTATGCTGATGGTGCTGTTTATGCGAGGGGAGTTTACCCCAGAGCACGTAGAGCATGCGTCGTTGTCGTTAGTCGCGTATGCCTCGGGATTACTCAACTTTATGTTAATTAAAGTGTTGGCCCCTGGTTACTATTCGCGTCAAGACACCAAGACGCCAGTTCGTTACGGCATTATTGCCATGGTAACCAACATGGTATTCAACGCCATTTTTGCCTGGTTCTATGGCTATGTTGGTCTGGCTATCGCAACCGCGTTGTCGGCTTTTGTTAATATGACCCTGCTGTATCGCGGCTTACATTTGCAAAACGTCTATCGCTTGTCGCGGCAAACTCTATTGTTTGCGCTTAAGTTGGTGGTGGCCGCGCTGGCAATGGGGGGCGCCATCTACTGGCAACTGCCGGAGATGTCGGTGTGGTTAAGCTGGTCGTTTTCATTCCGAGTAATCTGGCTTGCTGGCTTAATCGGCCTTGGCGCTGGGGTCTATTTATTGACCGTTTTGTTGTTGGGCGTTCGTCTAGGACAACTGAAAGTGGCGACTGAGTAACCCAACCTGTATTTTATGCCAGCATCAGTATATAATCCGTCGGTTTGACGCACTATTAATAATCACTAACTGAGTCATAAATAGAGTTTACATGGAGTTAATCCGAGGCATTCACAACATTCAACCGCGACATAAAGGTTGTGTACTTACTATTGGTAACTTTGATGGTGTGCATTTAGGCCACCAACAGGTATTAAAGCAAGTGTCTGATAAAGCTAAGCAATTAGGTTTACCAGCGATTGTGATGACCTTTGAGCCGCAGCCAATGGAGTTTTTTGCCGGGCAAAAAGCACCAGCAAGGCTGACTCGATTACGCGATAAGTTAACTCAGTTAGATAAGCTTTCAATCGAACGTTTATTGTGTGTCAATTTTAATGCAAGTTTTGCCAACTTGAGCGCTGAGCGTTTTATTGGCGACTTGTTGGTCAATCGTTTGGGTGTTAAGTTTCTGGTGGTCGGCGATGACTTTTGTTTTGGCAAAGGGCGTCGTGGCGATTTTGAAATGCTGCAACAGGCGGGTATTCAATACGGTTTTGAGGTGGTGAGCACCCAGAGCTTTTGTGTGCAAAATACCCGAGTAAGTAGCACTGAAATACGCAACGCGTTGGCCGATGACAACTTGGATTTAGCCAGTGAATTGCTTGGCCGACCGTACAGTATTAGTGGCCGTGTTTCTCACGGACAAAAACTAGGCCGTACGATTGGTTTTCCAACCGCAAACATTCCGTTAAAGCGATGTGTATCGCCAGTGTCTGGAGTGTATGTGGTTGAGGCTAGTTTTGAAAATCGTATAGCGTTAGGTGGGGTGGCGAATATCGGCAAGCGACCTACCGTTGAAGGTGTTCGGCAGCAGCTCGAAGTTCACCTGTTCGATTTTCAAGGAGACTTGTATGGTAAACCATTACAAGTTTCATTGCTGCATAAGTTACGTAATGAGAAAAAGTTTGAATCTTTTGAAGCACTTAAAGCTCAAATAGAATTGGATGCTGAGGCAGCGAGGGTGTGGCTGCGTCAGCTTAATAGTTAGTCGGATGATTCCACCGACTAATATAATGTCTAACTTCGCCCAATATAACGGAATTAAGAATCGATGAGTGATTATAAAGATACCCTGAACTTACCTGAAACAGGGTTTCCAATGCGCGGAAATCTGGCCAATCGTGAGCCAGAAATGCTTAAGCGTTGGTACAAAGAAGACCTTTACGGAGAGATCCGTAAAGCTAAGAAAGGCAAAAAATCTTTCGTATTGCACGATGGCCCTCCGTACGCCAACGGTGATATTCACATTGGTCACGCACTAAACAAGATTCTTAAAGACATTATTATTAAATCCAAAACGCTGTCTGGTTTTGATGCACCGTACATTCCTGGTTGGGATTGCCATGGTCTACCGATCGAATTAATGGTAGAGAAGAAAAAAGGCAAGCCGGGCCAGAAGATCTCTGCGAGCGAGTTCCGCGACGAGTGTCGTAAGTACGCCGCTGGCCAAGTTGAAGGTCAAAAAGAGAGCTTTAAGCGTCTTGGTATCATGGGCGAGTGGGACAAACCATACCGCACGATGGACTTTGGCACCGAAGCGAACATCATTCGCGCCTTGGGTAAAATTGCCGATAATGGCCACCTGCTAAAAGGCTTTAAACCTGTGCATTGGTGTACGGACTGTGGTTCGGCACTGGCAGAAGCGGAAGTAGAATACAAAGACAAAGTTTCTCCATCTATCGATGTGAAATTTACCGCCGCAGATGAAGCCGCGCTGCTTGAGAAGTTCACTTTTGCAGAAGGCCATCAAGGTCAAGGTGACATCTCAGTTGTGATCTGGACTACCACGCCTTGGACACTACCAGCCAACCGTGCGGTAGCGGTTCGTGCTGATCTTGAGTACGTGCTGGTTCAAGTTGAAGGTGATGCGCCGCAACGTCTATTGGTCGCTTCTGAGCTAGCCAAAGATGTATTAGACCGTGCGGGTATTGAGCACTACCACAACTTAGGTTTCTGTAAAGGTGAAGATCTGGAGCTGGTGCAATTTAACCACCCATTCTACGACTTTACCGTTCCTGCGATCCTTGGCGATCACGTCACCACTGACGCGGGTACGGGTGTGGTTCACACAGCCCCTGGCCACGGTCAAGAGGATTTCGCGGTTGGTCAACAATATGGCCTTGAAGTTGCGAACCCTGTTGGTTCAAACGGTGTTTACCTGCCAGATACCGAGCTATTTGCTGGTCAACACGTTTTTAAAGCGAATGACTCAGTACTCGAAGTATTGAAAGAAAAAGGCGCTTTGCTGCACCATCACGCGTACGAGCACAGCTACCCACATTGCTGGAGACACAAAACGCCAATCATCTTCCGTGCAACACCACAGTGGTTCATCTCTATGGATCAAGCGGGCCTACGTGCAAAAGCGCTAGAGTCTATCAAAGGTGTTGAGTGGATGCCGGAGTGGGGTCAAAGCCGCATCGAAGGCATGATCGAAGGTCGCCCTGAGTGGTGTATTTCTCGTCAGCGTACTTGGGGTGTGCCAATTGCCTTGTTCGTTCACAAAGAAACCGCAGAATTGCACCCGAACAGCTCAGAGCTTATCGAGAAAGTTGCAAAACTGGTTGAAGAAAAAGGCATTCAAGCTTGGTGGGATGTCGATGCCGCTGAACTGATGGGCGCTGAAGATGCAGACAAGTACGAAAAAGTGCTGGATACGCTAGACGTATGGTTTGACTCAGGCGTGACGCACTACTCTGTCGTGGACACGCGTGAAGAGTACAACGGCAACAAAACTGACCTATACCTTGAAGGTTCAGACCAACACCGTGGTTGGTTCCAGTCTTCACTGATCTCATCGATTGCGATGAAAGATGAAGCGCCATACAAGCAAGTGCTGACCCACGGTTTTGTGGTTGATGGCCACGGCCGTAAGATGTCTAAGTCTATCGGTAACGTAGTTGCGCCAAAAGACGTGACCAACAAACTGGGTGCCGATATCCTGCGCCTATGGGTTGCTTCTACCGATTACACGGGTGAAGTGGCGGTATCCGATGAGATCCTAAAACGCAGCGCCGACGCATACCGTCGTATTCGTAACACCGCGCGTTTCTTCTTGGCGAACTTAAACGGTTTCAACCCTGAAACTGACCTAGTGCCAGCAGAAGAGATGGTGGCGTTGGATCGCTGGGCTGTAGGCCGTGCTCACGCCGCGCAAGAAGAGATCATCAAAGCTTATGATGAGTACAACACCCACGGTGTGACTCAACGTTTGATGCAGTTCTGTTCAATCGAAATGGGTTCTTTTTACCTAGACGTGATCAAAGACCGTCAGTACACCGCGAAACAAGGTGGCCACGCACAGCGTAGCTGTCAGTCTGCGCTTTACTACATCGTCGAAGCGCTGGTTCGTTGGATGGCACCAATCATGTCGTTCACTGCCGATGAGATCTGGAATGAAATGCCAGGCGCTCGTGATAAGTTTGTTTTCACTGGCGAATGGTACCAAGGTCTATTTGGTCTAGAAGAAGGTGAAGCACTTAGCAACGAATTCTGGGCACAAATCCAAGACGTTCGTGGCGCGGTGAACAAGCTACTTGAAGACGCGCGTAAAGAGAAAACCATTGGTGGCGCACTGCAAGCGGAAGTGACGCTTTTCGCCGATGACGCGCTAATGGCGACCATCAATAAGCTTGAAGACGAACTGCGCTTTGTGATGCTAACTTCTCAAGCGGTGGTTAAGCCTCTTGCAGAGAAAACTGAAGCGGCTCACGCAACGGATGTTGAAGGCCTGTTTGTTGAAGTCGCTGCCACAGAAGCTGAAAAGTGTGACCGTTGCTGGCACCATACGGCCGATGTAGGCACCATTGCTGGCCACGAAAAAGTGTGTGGCCGCTGCGTGTCAAACATTGATGGCGAAGGCGAAGTGCGTAAGTTTGCTTAATCGCAACGGCTAATTTGCTCCCCTTGTATGATGACTAGCCCCAGTTTTTACTGGGGCTGTTTTTAGGAGTTGAGATGACTGAATTCACATGGAAACAATCGGGTGTACGCTGGCTTTGGTTAGCGGCACTGATATTTGTGTTAGACATCGCCATCAAGCTGGTGGTCATGGATAACATGGTCTACGGCTGGAACGGTAGAATTGAGATCTTACCTTTCTTTAATCTGCTCTATGTGCATAACTATGGCGCGGCGTTTAGCTTTTTAAGCGATCAGGCGGGCTGGCAACGCTGGCTGTTTACCGCGATCGCCTTTACGGTATGCGGCATGCTGACTTACTGGATGACCAAGCTGCCAGCCAAAGAGCGATGGAACAACGTCGCGTACGCTTTGATCATTGGCGGAGCAACGGGCAATGTTTTTGATCGCGTGGTACATGGCTTTGTGGTCGACTATTTGGATGTGTACTGGGGTAACTACCACTGGCCGGCCTTTAACTTGGCTGACTCTGCCATCTGCATCGGTGCGGCGATGATCATTTTAGATGGTTTTCGCAAAAAAGAGCCTGACAACAAGTAGCAGGTCTCGGTTCGAGAATAACCCTAAGCGCTGTCCGTTGATTCGGACGGCGCTTTTTTATATAACAGAAGACAGGACGCTTCGCTCGAGGGTAACAGGTCACAGGAAAACAAGTTACTGTGATAACTAACCTCAGAGACTATTTTCCTGTAACCCGTAATCCGTAACCTCACCCAAAGGATCTCCCCGTGACCACAATCCAACAAAACAGTGCCGTAACGCTTCATTTTACCATCAAACTTAACGACGGCTCGGTGGCCGATAGTACCCATAACATGGGCAAACCCGCTAAGTTTGTTATTGGTGATCAGAGCCTAAGTGACAACTTTGAGCGCTGTTTACTGGGAATGCAAACGGGGGAAAGCAAAACCATTGAGTTGGCGGCGGATGACGCATTTGGCCAGCCCAACCCAGATAACATCCATCATATGGACAGGAGCAAGTTTGCCGGCCAAGAGGGGCTGGAGGCCGGAGTGATCATGGCCTTTTCTGGTAAAGATGGGGTCGAGATCCCCGGAATTATCACGGATGTTAGTGGTGAATCGGTGACGGTGGACTTTAACCATCCGCTTGCCGGGCAGGATGTGACTTTTGAAGTCGAGATTTTGTCTGTAGAATAGGCCCAAACAGCAGGCTGCTATGGCACCCTTTGCTATCCACACTTTGTTTATGAGCAATAAAATGAAAATACTGTTAGCTAACCCGAGAGGTTTTTGCGCTGGGGTTGATCGCGCCATCAGCATTGTAGAGCGTGCGCTTGAGATGTATCAACCGCCTATTTATGTTCGCCATGAAGTGGTGCATAACCGCTTTGTTGTTGAAGGGCTAAAGCAGCGCGGTGCAGTGTTTGTCGAAGAGTTGTCAGAAGTACCAGATGACAACATTGTCATTTTCTCTGCGCATGGTGTGTCGCAAGCCGTACGCCAAGAAGCGAAACTGCGTCAACTCACGGTGTTTGATGCGACTTGTCCTTTGGTAACCAAAGTCCATATGGAAGTGGCCCGTGCGAGCCGGAAAAATATGGAAGTGGTGCTGATTGGTCATGCCGGACACCCTGAGGTGGAAGGCACCATGGGCCAATACGCCAGTGAGAGTGGTGGCATGTACTTAGTCGAGAAAGTGAGCGATGTCGAAAGTCTCACCGTCAAAGAGCCCAGCAATCTGCATTATGTTAGCCAGACAACCCTATCGGTGGATGAAACTTCTGATGTAATAGCGAAGCTGCGTGAAGTTTTCCCGCAGATCCAAGGGCCTCGCAAAGACGATATCTGTTACGCGACTCAAAACCGCCAAGATGCGGTACGCGCAATGGCGGGTCAGGTTGATCTGATGATTGTTGTTGGGTCAAAAAACTCATCGAACTCTACTCGTTTGAAAGAGTTGGCGGAAAAGCTGGGGACGCCGGGTTATCTCATTGATTGTCCTGAAGCCATCGATACCAGCTGGTTTACTGGGAGTAAGCTGGTAGGCGTAACCGCAGGTGCTTCGGCGCCAGAGGAGTTGGTTAATCAGATCTTAACTCGCATACGAGAGCTCGGCGCAAGCGGGGTTGAGGAGCTTCAAGGAAGGGAAGAGAACATGTTTTTTGAGGTTCCCCGTGAACTGCAAGTTAAGCAGATCTAGCTTCGATAAATAATATAAAGCCCCTGATATTTAGGGGCTTTACTTATTTAAGTCGCCAATGATAGTGTGGTTGCATTGCCACAAAGATGGGATGGAAATGGATGCAACTGTCGCGAGTATTCTCTCATGCATTATCGATAAAACGTAAGCTAGGCTTGGTCATTGGGTTGATCATGCTGGTTATCGCTCTGTTTGCTTCACTCTCTTTCTCCTCATTGACTCAATTAGAACAAGCCCACTATACCTTTCACGACGAAATCACCCCACGTCAGTCTTTGCTCAATGAACTGCGTAACCAACTCGGTTATAGCGGTGCTATTCACAATTTCAAAAACTATGTATTACGTGGTAGTGAAACCCACCGTTATGCGGCAAAAGAGCAGTTCGCGGGTGCACAGCGGGTGATTGAAAAGTATCAGGCTTTGACGCTTACTCGCCCAGAAAAGAGAGCACTAAACTCCCTGCAGCTCGTTGTCGCTACTTACCAGCAAAAGCTAGAGGCATTATCTGCCTACTCTTTTGACAGCATGAGCATCGAGCAAAGAGATCAATTGGTCAAAGTGGATGATGGTCCGGCGATCTATGCGATTAATGCACTGGCGCGCACCTATGAGGAGTTAGCTGTCGAACAAGATAGGCTCACGGAGAAGCAATTTGTCATTGCCCACTGGCGGATTATTTTTTCAAGTGTGGTTATCTCTCTAGTGACGTTTAGTTGCTTGATTTGGCTTTATTTTATTATTACCAGCCGGCTTAAACACTTTGCCCACTACACTCAGCAGGTGCAAAGTTCGCTACGAGAAGAAGAGGAAATTCCGCTTAACTCTTTGTCTTGGCAAGGGGATGAGCTTAATGACATCGCGACCAACTTTGAGCACATGCTGGTGATGCTCCAGCAAGAAAAAATGAAAGCGGAGCAATCAAATAAAGCCAAAGGCGATTTTTTAGCCATTGTTTCCCACGAAATTCGTACCCCAATGAATGGTGTATTGGGAACGGCGCAGCTGCTAGAAAAGACCCCACTAAGCGATGCTCAGCATACCCATTTGCGTAACCTAAAAGAGTCGGGTCAACACATGATGACCTTATTAAACGAAATCTTAGACTATTCAAAAATTGAGCATGGAAAATTTGAGCTAGATTGTGAGCCTTTTGCGCTCAATCATCTTACGGGAGCGGTTAGCAGCATCTATCGAAACGTCGCGCAAGAGAAAGGCATTGAGCTGTATATCGACAATCAGATCCCACTAGAGCGATGGGTTAATGCCGATAAATCGCGTATCCGTCAGATCTTGTTTAACTTACTCAGTAATGCGGTCAAATTTACCGAAAAAGGTTTTGTTGAACTAAGCCTCAATGAGCAGTTCATAGGCCCTAACTATCTCATTACGATCCAAGTGAAAGACTCCGGCATCGGGATGGAACCATCCACATTAACCCGGCTATTTAACCCCTTTGAACAAGCGGACAACTCCACTACTCGCCGTTATGGTGGGACAGGGCTAGGGCTATCGATCGTCTATCAGTTGGTACAATTAATGGGAGGAGAAGTTACGGTACAAAGCGCGTTGAACATGGGCAGTTTGTTTAAGGTAACCCTAAGCTTAGACCCGGCTCCACCCAAAGAGGAAAGGGAGCGGCCACTGCGCCATTTGGCCTTAGATGGACTCAGCGTTTTGATCGTGGAAGACAACCAAATGAATACCTTGGTGATTGAGGCGATGATGAAGCAGATGGGCTTTATTACGCTTTGTTGTGAAAACGGTCAACAGGCGGTTGAACTGGCGAAAGTGCAGCGCTTTAATTTGATACTGATGGATAACCATATGCCTATAATGGATGGGGGAGAAGCGATTGTTCGTATTCGTAAACACGGAATGAACCAAGAGAGCTTGATCTTGGGTTGCACCGCTGATGTTTATCGAGAGACCAAGCAAAAACTGCTTCAAGCGGGGGCGGATGGTGTGATTGCTAAACCAGTGGTTGAGCAAGAGTGCAGCGATGTCTTTGCCGAGCACGCCAGTAAACTGTTTGCAGGAAAAGTCCGCTACTTAGAGGCGGCGCAATTGGCCTCTATTGAGTCGGACCAACTCAACACCCCAAGGATGTTAGAGATAAACGGCTTAGGCTATGACATGCTACCTCTGTTTCTTCACAGCATCACCACCGACATAATGAGGCTGGTTAAAGGGATACACTTGTCCTATCAGTCTGAGGACATGGCAGCCTTAAAGAGCGACGCCAAAACCATACAAGCTCTGTTCGCGAAACTGGGTTTATCCGGAATGGTGGCGCTGATGGAAGAGCTTTACACTCAAGAAGTGGTTGCAGACGAGCTGATCACACTCTTTTTAGAGCAGAGCTATCACTGGCTAGATGAGCTATGCTTACTTGCCGAGCAACATGAGAAGTAAAGTCTTCGGGGTGAGAAGCTAAGTGACTTAATCGAAAAAAGGGCTCACGATGAGCCCTTTTAAAATAGGTTGTAGCATTAATTATGCTGTTTCGCTGCTCGGCTGAGGTTGGCTTTCATCGGCAAGCTCATCTTCCCCT